>BNJV01000285.1_pt1 | contig 131088 bp, 159 predicted proteins | sample 8540591 | NCBI WGS metagenome assembly BNJV01 (sample SAMD00202457, study PRJDB9452) | human saliva metagenome | host: Homo sapiens | reverse complement strand
GAAGTTGACGTGGCTTTTGTTGAAATGAAAGGGTAAGCATGGCTTAATATTTTAAATGAGCTTAAGAACAGGGGCGTATATGAGCTCATTATGTCCGTTGATAATTTAAAAGGGTTCAGGAAGCTTTCATATCTTCAGTATTTTCAAAACGAAATACAGAAGCGTATAGTACACCAGATAAGAAACAGATAAGACACATATCCTGGCTAAGGATTCAGAGTTGCATCAGACCTGAAAGAAAATGTACAATGCACCAACATTGAACAGCAGAAAACAGACTGGATGCACTGAAGGAAAAATGCGGGAAAAAGTATATGCGGTAATAAATTCATGGAGAAGCAACTGAACGAGTTGACAAATATATTTTAAATATGATACAAAGATAAGAAAGCTGATATAGGCAACAAATCCAATAGAAAATTCGTAACAGATAGTTAAGAAAAACTATACAAAGACTCCATAGTCTTTTTAAAGTTTTATTGAAATCATGTCTGAATAGAAGTCGCTACTACCATATCTTTAAAGTTTTTAGAAGATAGATGAATGAGAATCTGTGAGATAGCCTTTTTGCAGCAGTCATTGTACAAATGCTTTTCTTTTTATTGTTAGCTAGATTATCAAAAAGAAAGTAACTTTATCTTTATTGATTTCAGTAATTCTGTATTCAGCAACAGGAACGGATCAGATATCTTCGAGATATCTGATAATACCTTTTGTGTTGTTGATTCATCGTCACCGACATTAAAGAAGAATCCTGTAGCTCGGGAACAGTGTCCAAGCGCTGCTAAATTATATGCCTTTAATAGTAACTATAACATATTGAGAATAGAAATAGGATATTCACATGGGAGTTAGATTGTTGACAAGTATTTTAAGTATGCTATAATAGTAGTAAACTATAGAAATTTAAAATAAAAACTTCTAATATTTCATTAATAAAATTATGGTACACTAATAATTAAGAAATAAAAAGATTAGATAATAAATGGAGGGAAACTAAAACATGATTATTATGATGTTATTATTATTAGTAGGAGTTATGAGTTTTTCAGAAGGAGAAGAATTTGCTTATAAAGGTTATGACTTACCTTTACAAGTGATGGAAAACTTCACGAAGAAATATTATTGAAAAGGAACTAGTAACAGCTGATGATGTTGTAATAAAAAATTAAAAGTTGGAAAAATGGAAAATATCAATTTTGGGGATTACGTTTCAGAGACTGAAGATGAAAATGAATCATCAAGTAAGAAATGTAGTTTTAAAGAAAAATATACTTTCAGATGAACATATATGGTATAGGCTACGATACAAAATTAAAAGTCCCTGTAATTTTAAATAAGGACACTAGAAGAATAATTGTCACAGTACGTCCAGATAATTATAATAAAATTGATGATCCCAAACATCTGAAAATTTTGATGATAATCCTGAGATGTATAAATTATATCGTGACTGTTATAAAATTTACTAACAATAAAAATAAAATGACATAGAATATTTTAAATTATAAAATAGAAGGAGAAAATTTAAAATGAAAAACTATTATTCTTATTAGATTAATGCTTATAGGAGTTACTGTATTTGCAAGAAATTATGAATCTGAATTAATAGGAAGAATGAAAAATTGAGATTGAAAAACAGGGAGCCTTTAATTCAGAGTAACAGCTGATATGAAAATGCAGCAGGATATTTATATAACGAGGGATTCTGAATTAAATAAAATTTATAAGTTATTAATGACAAAGTTGTCAAAATGAGCGACAAAATTGATGAATCTCAGAAAGCATGGATACAGAAAAAGGAGGCAAAAAAGCAGCAGCAGAAAAATGGAAGGTGGAACAGGAGCGGGATATCCATATATTATAACAGAACTTGACATGACAAAGAAAAGCAATTGAATTGACAAAAGATAGCGATGTTGAATAAATAAAGAGAGAACGTATTGTTTCATATTATTAATAGCCTACATTTTATAAAAATAGGAACTCTCATTTTTCTTAATGAGATGTTAGAACACATTTGATGATAAATGAGATACAGAGATTGCTTTTATATTACAGCTATTTGTAATTGCCAAATTTAATATTAAGCAGATTGTAAGTTGGTAGGAAGAGAAAAGAGAAGAGTGACGAAAATTTTGATAAGTTTTCGTCTGAAATAAACAGTCAGTAAAAATGGAATAGTCTTAATTTCAACTTTATATATAATAATCATTGAAATTGTAAAATAAGAAGAAAAGGAGAAAACTGCTGTCTTGATTAGATTTAAGATTTAGCAGTTATAAATTAGGATATGAAGAAATCACCAGCCTAATAGTGCATTTATTATAAAGCTATTTGGAGGAAATGCCGAAAGCTAATAGGAATATTCTTATTTCCAAGCCTCAGTCATAGAGCTGAGGGGAAGCTATACCGATAGGGATATTATCAGGGACTTCCATGGCATATACAAACATGATAACTTCAATTATAGAATATGCTACCTGTTCCTTTTATACTTTTATTTGTTGTAAAAGTGTTTGAATTTATGAGAAATATAATGGTAAATATTATTGAAAATAGAAAAGAGCAATGAGCAGAAGTGAGAGCATTGAAAATAAGGAGTTTCTTGGACTTATGCTATTTGAAGGATTCCGTTTCCAGGAACAGGAGCATGGACAGGAGCGTTAATTGCTGCATTACTCAATTTTGACAGAAAAATCTTGTGTATATTTTTATTGAGTATTGATAGCTGCATCTTTTAGTGACTCTGGGGAGTATATGGAGTTATAGGGTCTTTAGTATAATATCTGAGAGATCTGTACCAAAATACCTGAAAATTAATGCTTTTCAAAAAGAATCGAAATGATATATAATTATAAATACAAATAAAATAAGGGAATGTTTTGGTTTCGACAGGATAGAAAAGCCGTTAATCGGCAAGTAAGCGGAGCTTTTAAAATCCAACTTAAATATAATCGGAAAACGATAATTACGCCAGGCTGCTCTGAAGCGCAGCTCGTCGCTCTAAGAAATCGCCATTTTTCTTTTAAGATGAGACGTCACTTTAATCGGCTTTTGACGGATGCGGAGCTACAAAGTCATCTAGAGGATGTCTACAATCTCAGCCGCAGATCTTTGTCTGCTAATGTCTTTTCGATGCAAAGGATAAATAGCACTAAACTTGTAGATGATAGTGGTGACTCGGCTTTTGGACACGTCTCGATTCTCGTCATTTCCACCAAAACAAGAAAACGAGAAAACATATAGAGGAAGTATAAAACTGCTGAGGGGTGTAGTTTTTGTTGATAAATTTTGATTTGAGCTGAGATTGTGCGTCAGAGCTGGTAAAAACATAAAGACAATCGTTATGTGGATATTGAAAACGTACGGTAAGTAAACAGGTATACGCCTCTTAGATTTTCATTTTATGGACTCGTAGTGATAGCTACACTCCATAAAAATATTTGATTTGGTAACGAATTTTTATATCTAGTCAAATTTAAATATAAGTTCACTAAACACGTTATTCTAGCATTACATAAAAATATGCTAGCTTTTCTGTTTTGTATGGTGTAAGACACTGCAGACTGAAAGTGAATTTTTCAGGTAAAGACATGCATACTCACCACTATTACTAGAAAGAACATACATAAGCAAAATTATCTGGATTAATTAAGAGATTGAACTAGAAATGACATAAAGCACATAATGAGTAGAAGCATGGCATCTGTACGAAGTGAATTGGCGTAAAATATGAAAAATGTTATTAAGATCCATACTGACGCTAGGATTGACACAAATGTATTTGCAGAGAGCAGGTATGAGTGTATGTCACAAGCTCGTGGAGAACTCGCTATTATTCAAAAACCCGAAATGAAAATGACAGAGAGAGAAAACCTTCTTATAAGGATATGACCTGACTTTTGATTACCTAAGTGACTCCGGAATAGAGAAAGATGATAATGGTACGGCCACAGTAAGTTGATGAAAATAGCTGACTGTTCAGAAGGGTTAGACGAATAGATGAAAATCTTTGGAGAATTTTCGGAATGTTAGCACGGTTAGATGAAAATAATATGTTAGATAGTAGCAATTATTCAGAAATGAGCCCTGAAAATAATCTAAATCAATGAAAAGGAATGATAAATGAAAAATATTAATGTTAGCTGATAATGGTTTTAGGGATTAAACACAAATGTATTTGCCTGATAGGATATGCTTGAGAGCTGGTGAAGCTTCAAGAATTGTCTGTCCAAAAACCGAGTGAAATGACAAAAGATAAGAAACTTCTTTTATATGGATATGATCTAACTATGATTACTCTGCTATTTTAGAAGATAAAAAGCTACAATATAGAAAAACAAAAGATGAAAATAAAAAGCTCGACTGTTCAGAGGGAAGTTAAAAATGAATAAAAAGAGCAGCAATTTTGATGGATTTTTGGAAATACTGGCAGCAAGAGAATTAAAAAGACAGCTATGAAAACGTAAATATGAAGACCAAATGGGATTTTAAAATTAAAAAGTAGATGAACCAACTGCCAGACTGATAAATGTAAGCCTGGCTCTTGGAAAAGACAGGGAGACTCATAACAGATTAAGCAGCCAGTTAAAGAGGATTTGCTTGAATGATAAAAAGCTGATGCAAAATTTATTAGGATTTTCGAAAAGTGGAGGGCTATTTTCAAAAATTGATAATATCTAAAAATTTTTCTGAAGAACACATTTAACTAAGACGGAAGTTATAACACAATTTACAAAACTCAAAATAGAACTTATGGTTTTATAGAATTTATAAAAAGATACTGAAGGAATTAAATCAAATCTTGAAATTTCAAAAAGGCTTTTTAGAAAAATTAATTAAGCTACTAAAATATTAAAAATAGTGGAATATACAAGAATTGAAAAATTCAAAAAGATGAGATAGAAGAAAGTAGTAAAAAGTTTATGAAAGTGTATTAAAATTTTCTAGAAAAATATGAAATACTTGGAAACCAATGAAAATAGATAAGAAAACAAAAATGTCCCTATGACAGTTATAGGAAATAAAGGAAAAATGGAACTGTAGAAATTATTTTTGAGGAAGTAGCTCAAATTTTAATCCAAGTTCAATAAAGAATTTGGCAAAAACTATGCAGGATTGGGAAGGAAACAGGAGCCTATCTATTGGGAAAGAGTAGAATCTAGAGATGCAGCATTGAAGCTGCCAGAGAAATACAGAAAAGGTATTCAGCGGTGTTGAATTCAGATGTACTGATGGAAAACGAGAATATTTAAAGAACTGGTTGGAGTAAACGGTCAGTCTCAAAGGGCAGAGCAACTATGTAGCTTCTGTCCAAATTTGAAATCAACATGATCCTGCACCTAGAAAAATGGGTATGTATTTAAATAACAATGTTTTTATCAATAGTCCTAACACCTGAAGAGGTACTTAATAGAAGCGGTTAAGGTACCTACAACAAATGCATATATGATAGAGACAGACAGCAATGAGTCAGAGGAAAAATTTTAAAACAACTACAAATAGATAGTATGTTCCAGCCTAGAATATGATAAGAGATAAGCACAACTTTGATGCAGACCATTGTGCCAGTGGAAATCAGCTGTTGAAAATTCAAAATTACAAAGAAAGCATTGAAAGAAAAAGTTTCAAAAACTGAAAAAGACACCAAATTTTTCTGGGAAATATGTAATGAATTTCAGTAGAAAGGTAGCAGCACATAAAATTTCTAACAGAAAATGAGAAAAATACTAAAACTGAAACAGAAAATGATTACCAGAGAATACGACTGAATGCCGAAGACAAGTAATGTCATAGCCTATATATTTAATGGGTTAAATTGACTGATACGATACTACAGCAAAATTTTAAAAAGGAGCAAAAAATTCCTATTTTTCACTCTGGTCATCTTATACCCGACAACCCAATACGATCATCACGGCCAGCCCATAGCCCAGAAAAGAGAAAGAAGAACAGATAATAGTGGAACTGATAAACTTAAACCTTCTTTTGCTATACGTTCACCCTTATCTATGACAGCTCACGTGGTAGGTACTCAGAGTTCTTTCCATTTATTTATAACTTTTGTTACGCAAAATTTCCACATATATTTTGCAAAAGAGCCACCTTTCCCAGAGCTTCAAAGCCCCGGCATTGTAGTAGAGTTTATTTTCAGTCTGTTTTATAATCTCGATTTTTGCAGGAGTTCATTCAGCTTTGTTTCACCGGTACCTGCAACTTTTCTGCAATCAAAATTATCAAATGCTTCCTGAAACTCTTTTTCCTTTTCTGTAAAACTGTGATCCAGCTGAGTCCCGCCCTGAAATCCTCTGCAGTGAGCATTTCAAAATATATCCATCATGCATGGCAAAGGCACTCCCATCTCAAAGCAGATATAAATATCACTTTCTCTTTGCCCATCCTCGCAATGGTCATATTCATACTTGACTCCCTTCTTGTAGAAGTGCAGGGAACCTCCTGATTTTCAAGAGTAACAGACGTTACTTCTGAAAGAGGAATTTCAAATAAAAAGTAGAACATGCAAATTATCGATGATAAATTCCATTTTAGTATTTTTGAAAACAAATACTTTACATCATAGACTGTTTTCGATGCGTGATTTTTCCTTTTCCCTCTGACATATATACTTGTAGTTTTGGGAATAGTTGAAAAGAAACATTACTATTTGATGAAAATTCAGAAACTTTTTGACTGTCCTTGAATGAACCAAAAATAAAGCTTTGTTTCTTCGCAGTAAACAGAAACTACACCTATCGTTAGAATATCATTTGTAGAAGTTGCCAACGCGATCTCCCTGATCTTTCAATATATTTTCAAATTCTTTGTATCCATAAATATTCATCCTTTCTTTTAATAGTATTATAATACTAGAAAGGTGACAACAAGTCACTGAATTTAGAAGTTTCTATTTAGGGAGAAAATAATGAATAAATCTGAAAGAATAAATGATATGATGTTTTATCTTAATAAGAAAATCAATTTAATTTTAAAAGATATAACTGAAAAATACGGTGTTTCAAAAAGAACGCCTAGAGATATTCAATCTCTTGAAAACTTGGTGTTCGTATATATTCTCGAAGCAGGTAGACATGGTAAATATAAGAGGGTAAATAAAAATTTCTTTCATCAGCTATGTTTATAGAAATGAGTTTTTTCTCTTTATTTTGAATGCTGACATTGGAAAACATATGAAATGTGTCCATTTAATTTAGATAAAGAGAAATTAAGCTAAATCTGAGACCTGTCTTTCAAAAAGAACAGTTAAAGAAACTTTTTTAATAGAAAAATATTAAAAGTGGAAATGAAAAAGCCGGGAAAAACAGCTCATTATTAAAAAGATAGTAGAAGCAATAATTGAAAAATAAAATTTGTAGAATAGTATATCAGAAAGGAATAAATAAAAATAGAGGAAGAAGTGCAATTTTTAAGAATTTTTTTCATGTAAGGAAAGTGGAATTTAGAAGCTTTGATTTATAAGAATGGAAAAAGAAAGTATTTGAATGCAGTAAAATCATTTCATTGAAAGATCAAATTTAGTTCCTTTTGAAAAATTTGAAAGAAATTATTGAAAATATATAGAAAATCTTATATGAATTTTTAAAAGCTCGTATTTGAGTATAGAAAAATGATTGATATAATATGTCGATAATTTAGAAAAAACAAATGAAGAGAACTTAAAATAAAGGAGACAGAAATGATATTCTGAAAATAATTTTTAATTACATTGATATCATTAATGATTAAGCTGTGGAAAAAGGAAGATAAAATAAAGATAGTGTTCCTACCTAATGAGTCAAAATGATTCGCTGAAAAACTCGAGGGAAGAATTTGCAAAGGTGATAGAAAAGGCAACTGGAAAAAGGTTGAAATAATAACAACTACAGATTATAACATTGCAGTGGAGAACATAATTTGATGGACAGGCTCAGATTGCATATATTGGTCAGAAGCTCTGCTGAATGCAAGGGAAAGAAGTAAGTGATGTGAAGCTGTATTGACAAATTCAGGAGCCAGCGGAACATTGGAAGATGCGACTCCTATTACAGTTTCATAGCTGTAAGGGAGGAAGATGCTCCACAGTACAAGTCTGGAGATGGATATGACCTAGTGCAGGGAAAATCAATGACATTTGTTACAAACAGTTCAACATCAGGATTTAAAATACCTGCGCATGAAATCGTGAAAATATTTAATCTGAAGGACAATGATGAAGTAATACAGGAAGGAAAAGTATTTTTCAAAGTAATATTTGGAGGATCTCATCCGGAGCACAGGTAAATCTGTTTAAAAAGATTCTGACATTGCAACGTTATGCCATTCCAAAAGTCATTTACAATATATGAACTGACTTCAGGGCAGGAAAACAGCAGGAGCCACTTATAAGGTAAAAGCAGGGGCAGTTGCGCCGTTTGGGGATTATGTAGGAAAAAGCTCACAGTAATACAAATCAATACCTGATTTAACGGGCTGATAGTATTCAATGTAAAAACTCTAAAGAAGACCAGGATAAAATTAAAAAGCCCTTATGTCAAAGGAAACAACAGACAATCCTGCAATATTCAGTGACAAGAAAAAGCAAGATAAGAGGACTGTTCCTGAAGGAAAATCTGAATGTAGGATTCCTGAAACAGATTCAAAAATGGTAGTGAGCAGGCAAAAGAATAAAACGGGATATAAAATGCATGAATAATGCACTAGACCATTATAAAAATAAAAAGGAATATAAAAATAGAATTGGAAGGCTGGAGGAATCCGGCTTTAATTAATAATCGGTAAAAATAAATATAACAGTAGAAGAAAGGATTGAAAAATGCTGCTATCAGTAAATAATATCACAAAAATATAAAAACGGGATAACAGCCCTGAAAGATGTTTCACTGACAGCCGAAAAGAGTGAATTACTTTCAGTTATAGGGCCTTCAGGTTCAGGAAAAAACAACTTTGTTGAGGACAATAAACAGAATGATTGATATAGATGAAGGAAACCATACTTTTCAGTGATGTTCAGATTGAGAAACTTAAAGGAAAAGGAAATAAACAGGTTCAGAAGACAGATAGGAATGATATTCCAGAGCTATAATCTTGTTGAAAAGACTTACGGTTATTGAAAATGTTCTTCGCGGAAGGCTGGATATAAATCGGTACTGGCAGGGTCGCTGGGACTTTTAGCACGGAGGAAGAGAAAAAGGAAGCTCAGTATACTGGAAAAAGGTTGATATGATGAAATATGCATATCAGAGATGCAGTGAATTAAGCGGTGGGTGAAACAGAGGGTCGGAATTGTAAGGGCACTTATGCAGAATCCTGAGCTTTTCTATGTGATGAGCCGATTGCATCTTGATCCGAAAAAGTTCGGAAAGGGTGATGGATTACTTAAGAAAAAATTACTGATGAAATGGGAATAACATGTATTGTAAATTTACATCAGGTTGACATTGCAACAAAGTACTCTGATAGAATTATCGGTTTAAATGAAGGACATAAAGTGTTCGATGATGCTGTAGAGAATTTGACAAAGGAAAAAGGTGGAAAAATTTATTCAGGTTTTGAGAAGACAACTGGATTTAACAGTCATCAGAAAAATAAATCAATAGAATCGGGGAAGGGAATTTAATGAAGTTAACTAATAAAGATATATTTAAAAGGAGAATGCAGTCAAAAATAATATTTCTGCTTTCCGTTATAATATTATATGCTGTATCATCCATGATTTCAGATTTGAAAAATGGACTCAGTATTCTTATCAGTTCCAAAAAGGAGTATTATGGCTATTCCAGAAATTTATTCCTAATGGAATACATTAAAATATCTGCCTCAAAAATTATGAAACCGGCATTTGAAACACTCTGTTAGCTCTAACTTCGACGCTGATTTCACTCGGGTGTTTGCACTTATAATGTCAGTGATTGGTTCGGAAACGGTAGGAATAAGCAGAGCGGCTGCTTTTGCAGTGAAACTTACAGCCTCATTTTTCAGAAATATGCCGGTTGTGGCATGGTCATTGCTGCTGCTGTTTTCATTTAGGGCAGAGCCAGTTTTGACAGGACTGTCGCCGACATTTATAACATTCGGATATCTTACAAGATCTTCAGCGAAAACCAGAGATGAAGTTGCAGGCGATGTAGTGGAAGCGTTAAAGGCGACAGGAGCTCGTGGTGGTCGGCAGATTGTATTTCAGGGGTAATTCCAAAGTGTCTCTTCACAGCTTGTTTCATGGGTTCTTTACTATACTGAAAACAATGTGAGGGAAGCAACTCTTATAGGAATACTTACAGGAACAGGGATAGGATTCATATTCAATCTGTATTACAGAAGTTTCAGATATGATGCCGCAGAGTCTTGTCATACTTATGGCAGTTATAGCGTTTCAGGCACAGAACTGATATCGTAGATCAAGATAAGAAAGGAACTGCTTTAATACAGACGGGAGGTGAAGAAATGACAGGAGAAAAGCGATATGGATAGAATGGTAAAATATGGTAACAAAAGTTTACAAGAGCAAGAGCTTATTTAACAGCTACATTAATTGTCTTTTGTATAACAGGATTGTATACGATGTTTACAATAGATACAGGGATATAAATATAGGGAATGCCTTAAGGAATTTATTAAAAAATTTTGCGGGAAAATGTTTTTAGGTGCAAGGCTTTCAGATAGATACAGCTTTTTAGAAATATTTCAAAGCCTGAGTGAGCCTGTCCCTTGCAATGATGTCGACAATGATTGGGGGTTTTTATTGCATTATTTCTGTCATTTTTGCAGCTGAAAAATCTTTCAGGAGGGAAAACATCTGAAATAATGAGAGTTACAGTATCTCTTTATAAGATCAATTCACGATACTGTGGGTTGTGGTATTCTCTGTCGTTGCAAATATAGGGGTGGAAGCTGCAGTCATTGGGATATCCTTTCATACAGTCGCCTTTCTTGTGAAGGCATATTCTGAAAGTATCGAGGAACTGGACAGGGAAACGATTGAAGCGTTGAAGGCAAGTGGTGCTTCATGGTGGCAGATTATATTTCAGGCAGTGATTCCTTCGTCACTGGCATCGATACTGTCATGGACATTTGTACGTTTTTGAAATGAACTTTACTAATGCGGTTGTCGTTGGAGCAGCTTCAGGAGCCGGAGGAATAGGATATGAAATGTTTATGGCGGGTACTATGTATCATGATTTGAGAGAAGTGGGTGTTTTCGCATATATGATTTTATTTACTGCTGTCATTCTTGAAGCAGTGTCTTATGGGCTTAAAAGAAATATATTAACAGGAAATAAAATTATAAATAAAATTGAATGAGAAATTTTGGAGAACGATTGTCTATAAGTTAAAAACAAAGTGAAAAATAAAAATGTTAAAAATCATAATAAAAATGACAAAAATAGAAAAATAATGTATAATGTATATAGTTTTACACAATAATAATAAATTAATCAAAAATATTCATAGGTCATCAAAAAGGAAGGAATTAAAATGAATAAAAAGTTAAAGGGGCTTTCTCATCGTTTTAGGGTTATTCTGACGTATCTTTTAGTTAACAGAAGAGGGATAGAGGCCTAACAATTCTGAAGGAAATATTCTGTTTCTATTTTTAGATACTCTGTTTTCCGGTAAAATGGCATGGATAATAATTGGAATACTGCTTATAACAGGGCTGGCATTTCTAATAAAAAAAGAAGTGAGGGTGAGCAGAAGGAAAGAGCTGACAGGAGTAGTCTGTTTTTTAGCGGTTTCATTGCTATTCATAAGGGAAGATATTGTTTCGCCTTTGCCTGATCTTCATTTACAGATGCCGGAAGAATACTCTGGAACTTGATTTGGAAAGGAAAGGGAGGAATTGTAGGAAGTTTAGTTGCAATGCCTCTGTATAAAGTTATAACGACGACTGCAATGGGGATTTTCCTTTGGGCAATTGTGGTATTAAGCATCCTGTATCTGCTGTCTTCTCCGCTGGAATACCTTTATGAATGGATAAAGGGAGTAAGACAATATTACAAGAGTGATGAATACAAGGAAAAAGTGAAACTTCTAAAGCTATGTCAGAAAAGCTTAAAACGTACTGACTATAAAAATATCAGAAAGAAGAAATGAAAAAACGTATAATAGAATCAAGAAATCAGAAGTTAAGCTTTTGAGCTGGCTAAAAACCGAAGGACAGTTTTTAGATAGAACTGAGATTTATTCAGATGAGGAATTAGCTAAAAAGAAAAAGGAATGGGCTGAATTTTCCAAAAATGGAAAAAACTAAAACGCCTGCTGAAAAAGAAAAAGCTAATGCTGAAAAAGAAAAGACTGAAGAAAAACTTGAGAAAAAACCTGAAAAATCTGAAGTTGAAGAGAAAAAGCCAGAAATAAAGGAACAGAAACATGAAGAAATAAAAGAAGAAGAAAAACACGCGGAAATTCCTGAAAAGGCTGGAAATTCATAAAGCTTCGGCTGAAAATAGGAAAGATTCTGAAAAAGATAATAAAACTGCAGAAGATAAAAATTCTGAAAATAAAAAGTCTGTTCTGGAAGACAAAACTGCCGGCGAAAATAAACCTGTTCAGGAAAAACAGGTTGATGTAAAGCCTTCCGATGCAAAACCCGCTGATGTGAAGGATATACGAAAAGAGGAAAAGTACAAGAAGAAGTAAAAGTTAAGCAGAATAATGAAGTAAAAAAAGAAAACAAAAAGATTGAAAAACCCTCATGAAGAAGAAATGGTAATTCCTAAAATTGAAGCATTTGAAGATATGGAAGCTACTAAAAGGGAAAAGGAACTGCAGGAAAGTCTTAAAAGGCTGAAGATGCAAGAAATAATTCAGACAAAGGATATAATGAACTCCTGAAAAACCATAGAAGAAATATTTAAGATTAAGCCTATGGACATTGAAAAAGAAATTTGAGATTGAAAAAGTATCATTGATAATGTCAATCATCTGGAAAATGTGCTAGCAGTTTGGAATAGATGCAAAAAGCTGTAAACTACGAATATGGTCCGACGATTACAAGATATGAAATTACAACACCTGCTGGAACAAAAGTCAGCAAGGTTACTTCGCTTTCAGATGATATTGCAATGAATCTTGCCGCTGAAAGCATAAGAACAGAAGCACCTATTCCGGGGAAAAATACCATTGGTATAGAAACTCCGAATAAAAATAAAAGGAACCTGTGCATTTTTCTAATATAATACAGAATAAGGAACTGGAAAAGGGAGAACTTAACGCAATTTTAGGTAAGGACATAGTTGGAAGAGACAAAAATAATAGATATTACTAAAATGCCACATCTGCTTATAGCAGGCAGCAGGTTCAGGTAAGTCGGTAGCGGTGAATACCTGATAGCGACACTGATATCCAAAAAGTCTGAAAAAGAAGTGAAATTTATTATGGTGGATCCTAAGATGGTGGAACTGATGCCTTACAATGACATACCTATCTGCTTGTTCCTGTCATAATTGACCCGCAGCAGGCCGCTATAGCCTTAAAGTGGGCAGTAAATGAGATGGAGAACAGATATAAGCAGCTTATGGAAAAATGGAGTGAGAAACATAAAAAGCCACAATTCCCTGAAGTATGTTGAAAAATGCCTTATATCGTTATAATAATAGATGAGCTGGCAGACCTTATGATGGTTGCTTCAGGAAGCGTGGAGGAATCCATTGCAAGAATTGCACAGAAGGCAAGAGCGGTGGGAATCCATCTTGTAGTTGCGACTCAGCGTCCGTCAACAGATGTTATAACAGGTATGATAAAAGCAAATCTTCCAAGCAGAATTTCGTTTGCCCTGAGATCCCAGATAGATTCAAGAACTATACTGATTCTGCAGGAGCAGAAAAACTGCTAGGTCAGGGAGATATGCTTCTGCTTGAAAATGGCTCTTCAAAGCTTGAAAGAATACAGGGAGCATTCATTTCGGATGAGGAGGTTTCCAACCTTACTTTCTACACTGAAATTAAGCAGAAAGGTAAAATACAGGGAAGAAATTTTACAGAAACACAGGAAAAATGATAAGATCGGTGGATCTCATTTTTGAAAAATGCGATAGAGATAATAAAACAGGAGAAAAAGTTTCAATATCTCTCTGCAGGGTGAATTAAGAGTAGGATTTAACAGGGCATCAAGAATCTACGACCAGTTAAAGGAAAAAGGAGTTATAAGCTACGATAATCAGATATTAATTGATGATGATCTGGAAAACGAAATAAAAATAAAAACAAAAATAAAGGAGATATTTATATGAAATTTTTCAATTTTCAAAAATTAGTACAAAACCGACAAAAAGATGTAGCAATTGATCTGGGAACTGCAAATACAGTAGTTTATGTAAAAAGGAGAAGGAATCTAGATTGATGAGCCTACTTATGTTGCAGTTGAACATAAAAACTGAAGAAGTAGAGTATATTGAGAAAAAGGCAAAGGAAATACAGGGTAGAACAGCAAAAACATACTGAAATAATAAGACCTCTGAAAAAAACGGAGTTATTTCAGATTATGAAATTACTGAAAAATGCTGACGGAATTTTTAAGAAGAATAGACAAGGTTCAAAGTGCAAGAGTCATACTATGTGTACCAAGTGGAGTAACTCAGGTAGAAAGAAGAGCTGTAGTAGAAGTGAGTAAAAGATGCAGAGCTAAAGAAGTATACTTATAGAGGAACCAGTTGCTGCCGCAATTGGTGGGATAGATCTATTCCAAACTCTAAAGGACATTTAATAGTTGATATAGGAGGAGGAACTACTGAAATAGCATTCATAGTGTCTGGAGGAGCGGCTGTATCAAAGTCAGTTAAAAATCGCAGGTGATCATCTGAATGAAGACATAATGGAACATATATTACGAAAAACATAATCTTTTAATTGGAGAAAGAACAGCTGAAGAACTAAAAAGTAAACACAATAAGCATGCCTGATAAAAAGCTTCATTTGAAATAAGAGGTAGGGAACTGGGAATAGGACTTCCTAAAAAGTACTAAAATAGTAGCTGAAGAGATAGATGCGGCTATTGATAAAAATATTGATCTTATAATAGATGACATTAAGCTGACAATGGAAGAAATAGAACCTGAAAGTGGCTGTGATATATATGAAACAGGTATTTATCTGTCAGGTGGAGGAGCAGGAATAAGAATATTAAAGGAAAAATTGAAAAGAACTGAAACTGAAAGTGACTGTAAGTGATGAAGCTATTCACGCAGTTGTAAATGGAATAGCAGTAGTGCTTTGATGACTTGAAAAATATAAAAATATAATAATTTCTCCTAGTATGGAATATTAGTTTATATATTTAAAATAACAGGAAAATATTATGGAAAAAAGAAAAATATTGAAAAATAAAATGAAACGCTCATATTTCTTTCCAAGGAGCCGATAACAGTGGAGGAGCTGGCAAAAATTTCACAGTTTGTCATTGGATGAAACAAACAGGAAAAGTATTGTCCATTCTTACGGGAAAAAGGAAAGAAAGCGGAATAAATATAAGGATTGAAAAATGGAGCAGTGTTTCGTTGCTTTCCAATCCCTTATATGGCGAAGATGTATTTTTAATCCCGAACTCAAAAATAAAAATTGACAAAACCTACAATGAAACTTTGGCAATCATTGCCTCATAGAAGGGCCTGTTACTAAAGGGGAAATTGAAATGATAAAAAGGTGTCAGTAGTAGAAAAACTATGGCAAATTTATTGGATCTTTATTTATCATCTCTAGAAAAAGAAAGCAATAGGAACTCCTAATCTTTATGAAGTCACTGAAGATTTTTACAGTTATCTGAAATATTACTGGAAAAATCAGAACTTCCAGGCTATAGTCAGTATGAAAAAATAGAAATGCTTTATAAGGAGAATGAAGAAAGGAGTTCTGAAGAACCGGGTATAATAGATTAAGGAAAAATAGATAAAAAAGAAGATGTAGAGGTAGAAAATGAGATTGAATAAATTTATAGCTGATGCCGGAGTGTGTTCGAGAAGAAAAGCTGATGAAAATGATTAAGGAAGGAAGAGTTACTGTAACAAACATGAAGCAGTAATAGGTATGGAAGTTTCTCCTGAAGATGTTGTGAAGGTTGATGGGGAAAGGGTAAAAATCAATACAAATTATGAATATTACATGTTAAATAAAACCCAAGAGGGTAATCTGTTCAAGGAAGATAAGTTTGGAAGAAAAACTTGCAATAGATTACATAAAGTCTAAAAACGTCTGTACACATATGGAAGACTTGACTATATGACAGAAGGACTTATAATAATAAGTAATGACGAGATATTTATAACCATGTGATGCATCCGAGCAAGAAACTTTACAAAAGCTATATCGCAAGATTAGACAAGGAAATTACAGATGATCATGTGGAAGCGTTAAAACATGGAGTTGTAATAGAGGAAGAAGAACAGCACCTGCAAAGGTAAAAATAATTGATAGAAGAGAGATAAGGATAGCAATTTTTGAAGGAAGAAACAGACAGATAAGAAAAATGTTGGAAACACTGGGGTATGAAATCAAATCTCTGAAGAGAGTAAAAGTAGGAGAACTGTCCTCGAACTTTGGAAGTGGACACTACAGAGCTTTTGACAGAAGAAGAAATTAAGTATTTAAAGAATCTTTTAGAAACTATAAATCAGACAGAGATATATCAGAAATGAATTTTGGAGAAAATGAATGACAGAAAAACAGAATTATATTTTTTAATAGATTTCGATGTTACCATGAGTAGAAAAGATTCAACAGATACGTTACTGGAAACTCATAATCCCTGAGTATAAAAAGATTATAAGGGAACAGTACAGAAAATGGTGATATAACCATGAGGGAATTTGTCATATTTGGGCTGGAATCGTTAAATATAACAAGGCAGGAATATATAGAAACCCTTGATAAGAATGTTACTATTGATGAAAGTTTCAAGGATTTTTGTCGAAAGTGGTGCGGAATTTAAAATAGTAGTGCAGGAACGAGGCGTAATATACAAGGCCTCGCTTTTGAAGTATAATATACATTTGACAGACGATGACATTATTTCTAATGACATCAGTTTTGATGGAAATAAAATAAAAATTACAAATCCATTTCTGGATAAGGAAATGTACTATGGAGTGGATAAGAAGGAAGCTGTGGAAAAACTATCAGAAAAAGGGATGACAAAGTAATTTTTGCAGGTGACGGTCCATCTGATTACAGAGGCAATGGAAACAGCTGATTTTGTTTTTGTAAGGAAAAGGAACAAGAGCTGTTAAATTCGTATGGAAGAAAAGATTGACTTTCTTGAGTTTGATAACTTTGATGAGATATTGAGTGGAAAAAGAATCAAAATGCATAGGAAAATTAGATGATAAATATTCAAATAAAATATTGAAAAATTGATAAGTTGAGAACTATTAATTTGTATATAAAATTATAAAGTTTAATAATATAGTAAGGAAGTAGAATTATTTGAAAAGGATATTCTAAACAAATAAAAACACAATCAAAAATAAATTGATGAAGGAGAAAATGCTGAGCAAAGAAGATGTTTTAAAAATAGCAAAAATCAAAGCTGGAATTTTCAGAAAATGATTGAAAATTTAGAACAGATCTGAATAAAAATTTTTGACCACATGGAAGAGTTGAACAGTGTTGATACTATTGATGTTGAGCCGTTGTTTAATGTGCTGGATTTAAAAAGATGTGTTGAGAAAAGATGTTGTCAAGGATATGGAATTAAAAAGGATATCCTGAAAAATTCACCAAACAGTGATGATGAATTTATAATTGTACCAAAAGTTGTTGGAGAAAAACGCTGATAATTAGATTCTTTGAAGGAGAGGAAAAATATTGGGAAATATAAATTTACTTGCAGAAAAATAAAATGTGACTATGAAAAATTAGTGAAGATAGTGAAATAACAGAAGTTACAGAAAGATACTTTGAGTTATTGAAGAAGGTAAAACAAGGCTTTATCCCTGTTTTTGTTGAGGGTAAAAGATTATTTCAATGAAGAATTTCTGAATATGAGGAATATGAAAGAATAAGAGGTGAAAATTTTAGAAAAACTATAAAAAGGTCAGACTGTGATCAGTGGTTTAAAAGAAAGAAGACAGGAATACATAGAAAAATGGGTATCTAAATGAGGTATAGGAATTTTCTGATGACAGTGATTACTTAGATTATTTTAAAAATTTCAATAAAGATGAAACTTTGTATTTAAACTCAATATTTGATGAAGAAACTGGGAAAAATAAGGGAAAATGAGGATTATTTAAAATTCCGTCAGATAAAGTCTGACGAAATTCCAGGATGGTTTTTATTTGGTGGATTTAACGAATGTCCTTTACCAGAAGAAATCTATAGCTATCAGTAAATATTGGCATGAAAAAAATACGATGCAAGAATTATTGCTATAACTGACTTGAAATAGAATTTTATTTGGAAAAATTTCCGAAACACAGCAAGAGAGCGGAAAAATTGGCAATAGAGCAGTTTTTAGTTAGTGAAGATTTAGTTTTCCAAACTTATGATGAAATGGAAGAACTTTCATACAGATTGTATAAATCAAGAAATTGGTATTTTTAGTGGATTAGGAAAAAGAAAGGTGGAAAAATGAGTTTATACAGAAAAACAGCCAGTGAAATAGCTGAAATGATAAAAATAAGGAAGTTACATCTGAAGAAGTAACAAGGGAATTTTTACAGAGAATAGACTTCGCTGGAAGATAAGATAGAGCATTTTCAAGCTGTTTTACACGAAAAATCACTGGAAAGTGCAAAAATACGATAATGACAATAATGAAGATGAAAGAAAAGATTATGATAATAAATTATTATTTGGAGTCTCTGTAGCATTGAAGGACAATATTCTTTCAAAAAGGTGATTTGACTACGCTTCATCACAGACTTTCTTAAAATTATGAAGGAGTATATGATGCGACAGTAGTTGAAAGGCTTAAAAGGCAGGAGTTCCCATAATAGAAAAGCGAACATGGATGAATTTGCAATGAGTCAATCAAATGAAAGATTCATCAATAAAGCCAGCTTCAAATCCATGGGCATTGGATAGAGTGCCGGGAGGAAGCAGCGGAGGATCGGCTGCTGCAGTGGCTGCACAGATGGTTCCGATAGCACTGGGAACTGACACAGGAGGAAGTATAAGACAGCCAGCGTTTCTACGGGAACAGTAGGGAACAAAGCCGACATACGGAAGGGTGTCAAGATATGGTCTTGATGGCATTCGGTTCTTCCTTTGACCAGATAGGAGCATTGGGCAAAATCAACTGAAAGATTTGGCAAAGAATTATGCAGATAATAGCAGGGCATGATGAAAAAGACCCTACAACGGGCAGAAATTGAAGTGCCCTGACTATCTGAAAAGTCTTAATAATGATTTGAAAGGTTTAAAAATAGGACTTCCTAAAAGAATATTTTCACAGAAGCTCTGGATAAGGATATAAAAAGAAGTTGTGGATAAAGCTGTGGAACAGCTGAAGGAACTTGCTGAAGTAAAGCGAAGTGTCATTGCCTTATACAAAATAGTGCAATATCAACTTATTATATAATTTCATCAGCAGAAGCGGCATCAAATCTTTTCAAGATATGACGGTGTAAGATACGTGTAAGCAAAAAGGATGAAAAATATAGAAGAAATGTATGTAAAAATCAAGAAGCTGAAGGATTCGGGCCTGAAGTAAAGAGAAGAATAATGATAGGAAATCATGTGCTAAGTTCAGGATTTTATGATGCGACTATAAAAAGCGCCTCACAGGTAAGAAGACTTATAAAAGAGGACTTGAGAAGGCATTAAATGAAGTTGACATTATATTGACTCTGCTTTCTCCTACAACAGCCTTTAAAAAAAGGGGAAAAAGTTACTGATCCAGTTCAGATGTATTTGGGAGATATTTTTACTGTTTCAATAAACTATGGCAGGAGTTCCTGCACTTTCAGTTCCTGCAGGATTTGTAGATAGCCTGCCTGTAGGAATACAGCTGATTGGAAATTATTTCAGGGAAGATTTACTGTTCAATGTTTCACAAATTTGAGGAAGCAAGAGGGAAAGATAGAATATCCTGAGCTTTTAGTTTATAAAGTTTTGAAAACTTGAAGCAGATAAGAAAGTGCATACAACATGTTAAAAATAAATTTACTTTTGCGAAATGTTCAGAGATAAGTTTTATGGTTCAAAATTGTATATTGATGTTTGCTCCTTTTATTATGAAGAAAACGATAAACGAAAAATATGTAAATGAGTTAAAAAGTATTCAAAAACACTTGATAACACTATTTCAGATATGAAAAATTAAATGATTCCCAATTATCAGGAGAAAAATATAAGTAAGGAAGATTTTAAAAACTTATTACACAAAAACTAGAAGAAATTTCAAAAGAAACAAAATCAATAATTATAAAAATTGAAACTGGAAAAATGATGAAGTAAATAAAATGATAGACGAATATTCAAAAATTTTTATAGTTTAAATAAGAAATAAAAAGGCTTTTTACAGAAATTTTAAAAATTTTAAATAAAAAAAGCAGATGTAAGAAAAATATAAAATTAAAAGAAGGGAAAAACAGAAAAATGAGTCATGGAATATGAAAACAGTCATTGGACTGGAAGTACATTGCCAGTTAAAAACAAAAACAAAAGTATGGTGTTCATGCGTAATGCCGATTATGATAATGAAGCGCCCAATGTTTCACATGTCCCATTTGTACAGGACAGCCCGGAGCATTACTCTGCTGAATGAGGAAGTCGCTAATTATGCCATAAAGGCGGCACTGCACCTGATTGCAAAAATCAATGGAGAGAGTCAGTTTGACAGAAACTACTTCATCCTGATTCTCCAAAAACTATCAGATAACACAGTATTTCAAGCCATGATGCTGAAAATGGGAAACTGCATATTGTGACAAACAGCGGAAAGGAATCTGAAGTAGGGATAGAAAGAATCCAGATAGAGGAAGATACTGCAAAAAGTATACATACAGCATCAGAAAGCCTTTTAAACTGATAACAGGGCGTCAGTACCTTGATTGAGATACTCCAAAGCCTCGAAATAAAGAATGCCGAAGAGGCGTATGCCCATCTCGAATACACCGAGCGACAGGCGAAGTATACAAAAAGTAAGTGATGTAAGTCACGGAGCTTGATCTGCTCGATGTGATGCCAATGTATCGGTAAGAAAAAGGGATACAGTTTTAGGGACAAGAAACGGAAACTAAGAACCTGAACTCATTCAAGGCTGTCGCAAGGGCAATAGAATATGAAACAAACAGACAGATTGAAGTTATTGAAAAATGGTGGAAGAGTTGCAGGAAAACAAGGCTATGGGATGAAGAGCAGGGTGTCACGCCTGCAGGAGAAGTAAAGAGGAAGCAATGGATTACAGATACTTTCCTGAACCTGATCCGCCAAGAGTTATTATTTCGACGACAGGTTTGAAAAAGAAAGCGACATGCCTGAATTTGCAGATGAAAAGCAAAAAGATTTATCGGAGAATATAACCTGAATGGAGGAAGCGGCAACACTTGCAGGGGAGCTTGACCTTGCTGAGTACTATGAAGTGATGGTAGTCAGGAGAACCTAGAACTGTCTGCAAAAACTGATGCTGACCGAAGTTTTAAGAGTACTGAAGGATATTGAACAGAAAAATTTTCAGTCTTCTTCCGGAAATATTGCAAAGCTTATAAAACTGATTAAAGCAAATGTCATAAGTTCAAAAACTAGCCAAAAGAAGTTTTTGAATTGCTGTTGTTGGAAAGATAAGGATCCTGAAATCATAGTAAAGCGAAAAAGGGACTGGTTCAGATAACTGACAACAGTGAAATAGAAAATAGTTGAACAGGGTGCCGGAAGAAAATCAGCAGTCTGTTGAAGATTACAAGGCTGGTAAAAGTAACGCCCTTTAAATACCTTGTAGGGGTAGAATGAGACTTTCCAAAGGAAAAGCCAACCTCAAATGATAAATGAATTAATTTTGAAAAACTGGATTAGTTTAGGAGAAATATGGAAAAATAAATCTGGAGCAAAAAAGGGAAAAATAAGAATAAATGTTTTTAGGACACGAATGACACTAATATTGGCAGTGGTAGCTAGTTTTTTACATCTTTTTAAGATTGTTCTATGTTCAGATTGTAAAAGGTGAAGAATATAAGAAAAATGGAGAAGAACAATATAAAAGTAAGTATACTGTACTGCTAAGAGGAAGAATACTTTCAAATGATGGAGAAATACTGGCTTTTGATGGATAGACTACGTGATAAATTTAGATCCCAGATTGGTTAGGATGAAAATATTGACAAGCTGATGGATCTTTTAGAAGAATCTTCCTGATCTTGATACAGATAAGCTGAAAAAGGGATATTATTTTAAAAGAAAAATAATAAATCAAAATCTCTAAAAATAAACTACAAAACTTGGGTATAATGAAAGAAAAGTTATGAAGATGAACTGGATGCTGATAAGCCGCTCAGTTCAGGGGTATTTTTGAGGTCATTTAGTAGAAACTATATAAAGAATGAAGTTTTTCAGAAATGGTAGGGTTTTAGAAACAGTGACCGTAAAGGTGTTTACGGTATTGAAAAATTTTATAATAAAGAGCTTAGCAGGAACTGATGGAGTAGTGGAGGGATGAAAAATCCCGGCAATTTTTAACGGTGATGCAATAAAAATAAAAAAGCATTTCCGTTCAGAATGGAAATAATATAATATTAACGAGTAGACAGCATACTGCAGAATACAATGGATGATGAACTGAAAAGGACTTTTGAAACGTATAATGCAGTGTCTAATGGGAATCTATGGAGTGGAGACAGGGAAAATACTTGCAATGTCTCTATCCCTAAAAAGCGGCTAACAATGCCGAAGTAAAACAGACCGATAACAGATATGTTTGAACCGGGATCGATTTTCGCTTATAACAGTTGTAATGGGATTACAGTCAAATGTGATTACCCTAATTCTACATATATTCAGCAGGAAAAATAAAAAGTACATGACAGGGACAATAAACGATCATGATTCTACAACAATAGGAAATAAAACATTGGAAGAATTGATGGCACATTCAGGAAACGTAGGGATGGTAGTAATAGGTTCAAGACTTGAAACAAAAAGATTTCTATAGCTATTTGGGTTCAGTAGGCCTGGGACATAAAAACAGGAATAGACACTTATGCAGAGATGTCTCCTAAACTGCTTTCATTGAAGGATTTAACAGCTGTAAAAAGGAATGTTTCGTTTTGGACAGGAATTGCTCATGACACAGATACAGATGATAACAGCTATTAATGCAGTAATCAATAATGGAAAGCTTATGAAACCTTATCTTGTCGATCAGGCTGGAAGATGATAAAGGAAACATAGTTAGCAGAATGCTCCTGCTGTAATAAGAAAAGTATTTGATGATGATGTTTCACGATACAGCAGAAAATACATGGAAGCCAGTTATTACAAAAGGAAACAGGAAGACAAGCACAGATTAAGGATACAGAATTGAGGAAAAACAGAACTGCACAGAAACCAGGTTCAAAAGGATATGACGAAAGAAAATATTTCAGTTCTATTTGCTTTTTTCCTGTAGATAATCCTAAATATATAATACGATTTTCAAATGAACCTAGAGTGGGTGGGAATACATTAGGAGCAGATGTAGTATTGCCCGCCTGTAAAAATGTCATGGAAAAACTGATAAGATATAAGGGATAAATCCGCAAGGGGACACAGAAGAGCAGAAAGGAAAAACCTGTTGAGCAGAAGCTTCATGAAGGATCTGAAAAAATTACTGAATGAATTAATAATAAGATGCCTGATTTGACAGGATTAAGCTTTAAGGAAATAATTTCAATATATCCCCAGATTAAATTTCCAAAAGTACAAGATAACAGGAATGGAAGCAGCGAACAATATCCTTCTGCCGGAACAAAAACTGGATAAAAACTCTGAAGTAAGAATAATCTGAAAAGATAGCAAAAATAACATGAAAAATAGGGTAACTGCGGATTATTATGAAATAGTGTCGAAAAATAACGTAAATATATACCTATAAATCAACGGAAAAATATATGAATCCGAGAGAATGGTGTATTGTAAATTTTGTGAACAGAAATAAGACAGGACTGATTATTTCAGAAACAAAAAGAGGAAAATATATCGATAGATGTTTCAAAAAATAAGTACATCAGTGCAGAGCCCTGCTTTTGTCTATTCTGAAAAATAATGAAACTGGTCAGATGGATAAAAGGACTATATATAAGTGATTATTATAATGTCATAAGGACTGTATATCCGGGAACTTTGAAAACTGAATTATTCAAAAAGAGCAATATATGTGAAGAATCTGAAGAAAAGGAATTAAAAACAGAAAACATGCACCTTTTTGAAAAATAACGAAAAATTGAGTGAAACTGAAAAGTCTAATAGATATATGCAGAAAAAAGGAAGTGACGGTAGCGACACTGATAAAAATTTTTCTCTGAGATAATAAAAAGGGCTTTGAAGGAAGAAGCTCATAAGATTGAAAAAGAAACTGATAATGAACAGCAAAAATTTCAGTGTGAAAAATAAAAGGGAAAAGAGCTGATGATGATGTTGTTCTGAATGAAGAGCAGCAGAAGTTGCAGACAGAATAAAAATGCAGTTTTTATCTGTTAAAAGGTTACAGGATCCAGGTAAACTGAAATATATATAAATCTTATAAAGGAAGCAATAAAAATGGTTACGGAAGTCTGTTCCTCGTACCTGAGTTTCTCTTACTGCCCAGATGACAGAAAGCTGGAGCAGTTTTCAGATTCTCAGCCATACTTCACAGTAGCTGACAGATGCCGAAAAAGAGAAAGGAATGGACTTATATAAGGACGGAAAAAGATAGTTATTGGAGCCAGATCTGCGATATTTGCTCCTGTGCAGAACCTAAAATACATAATAATAGATGAAGAACATGAAAAATACATATAAACAGGATAACAAATCCGATGAGACATGTGCAAAAATGTGGCAATAAAGAGCTTTGATTGAGGGGAATGTAAAGGTGATTGGATCGGCAACACCTTTCATTTGAATCCTATTATCAGGTGAAAAATGGACTGAGCTTGAACTGGAAGGAAAAGATTTAACAGTGCCAAAAATGCTCGACTCATGAAATAGTCGATCTGAACAGTACGCCTGATAATTTTTCTGGAAGAACTGCTGAAGGAAAATGTCAGGGCACTGGGAAAGAAAAAGAGCAGGTAATACTCATTTTAAACAGGAAAAGGCGTTTGCAAATCTTCATGAAATGCAAGGACTGCGTGACATATACCCATATGTCCCAACTGCAGTATATCCCTGAGTTACTATGAGTATGAGAATAAGCTGAAAATGCAGCTACTGCGGTTATGGAAAAATATTTTAACGGGAAATGCGAATCAGCGGAAGCGAAAAATCATGCAGATTGGAACAGGAACTGAAAAGATAGAGGAAGAGATTAGTCATATTTTTCCTGAAAGCAGGACTGTAAGAGTTGATTCTGAGACAGTGAAGACAGGACTATGAAGATATATACAATGACTTTAAAATCACAAATATGAGCATAATGCTCGGAACACAGATTATTGCAGAAGGGATTTACTTTTCCCGATGTTACGCTTGTAGAATATCAACCTGATGTTAAATACTTAATTTCCCTGATGTCCGTGCAGGAAAAGATTTTCCAGCTGCCGACACAGTCATCAGGAAGGGCAGGCCGAGGCAGCAAAGATGGAAAAGTGGTAATCCAGACATCTTAATGGAGAAAAATGAAGTCATACAGAATACGAGTTACAGGAAATTAAGAAGGATATTACAGGAAATATGGAGCATATTGAATTATCCGCCTTCGAAGACTCATAATTAGTAGGTGTTTCAGAAGAAGAGGAAGAACTGAGGGCAAGGAAATTCTAGCAATATTTTATGACAGGTTCGAACAGCGAACAAACTCAATGGACGAATTTGATCAGAACCTTTTTCAAGTACCTATTTATAAAATAGGAAGATAGATACTGAGATTTGTAAAAGTTTAACAGGAAAATATTACAGTGCAGTATATAATCAAGAAAAAGTGTGATGAATGAATGATAAGGAGATAAGAATAAGTTGCAGATGTAAGATCCTGCTGTCCATGTGGTAGAGACAAATTGACAATATGCATAAATAACTATATAATAAAGATTAGGAGAATTTAGATGATACGATATTCGACACTTCTTTCTGCACATGGGGAGCTATTCTCGAAAAAGCAGAAATAGTATCTTGAACTTATCTCGAAGAGTACTGGTGTCTCTGGAGCGGAGACTTAGAAGAGAGTATGGGACAGACAGGTGTTTGACAACATAGAGGATGTAGCAAGGACATGATGAATATGAGAGCGGAAGCTGAAAATAATGAGATAGCTGAAAGGAATGAAGAAAACTAGCAAATTATGTAAAAGAGAATTTTACGAAGGAAAATTTAGATAATAGAAGAGTTTTGATTAAGGCCTGAGGTGTATAGAGCCATGTTTGAATACTGGGAGACAGGTTTAAGGTGATTATATTTGAAAAGAGCGGACAGGAAAAATTAACGTGCCAGCGAATATGAAGGATGCGGACGGGAAGGCTGGAGCACTTGAAGCAGATGCACCATGGCGTGGTTAAAAGAATTTTGTTTCCTAAAGATGGAAAGGCTTTAGGTGGGTAAGAAGGCTGGTCAGAGCAACCATCAGCAGTTTGTATAGTACATGATGAGCTTGGTGGAAGTTCTGGGAGGAAACAAATGTACAGATAGCAAAAATCTTCTTAAGACCACTCATTATAATAAGCTTAGTGATTACAGCAGGAAGACGTGTAACCTTGCTGAAAAACTGGCTAAACATAGATTTCGCTCAGCAAGGGAAACAGCGTTTATTGAGCGATGCGTTGGTGACTGCAGCAGATCCAGAAACAGCTTGAGCAGCGAGTGAGCGTAGGCGTAAGTGTCGCCATCATGCCAGCGGCCCGATGGAAAGTACAGAGTGTAAATGAAATATGGTAGAAAGGACTGGTACGGGAAGCGCGTCGCGACAGGCCATGGGTCAACAGATACTGCAGGACGTCTCGCAATATAGACAGATCGGTGCCGCCATGGGTGAACTGCAGGGAAGTCAGAAAAGAGGACTTTTAATCCTCATGAAAATACTGCTTTGCAGGTAGATGGAATGAGCAGGACAGGATGCATGTGGGCTAAGACCTTCTAATGAGCAGCTTGACACAAAGTTAGGAAGTAGGTCCTAACAAAGTTGGATGGAGATACACGTGGGGAGGCAGCCCTTCAGCAAAGGAAGTGGCAGAAAAGCTATCATAGTTTATAAAGTGGCGGTGGAAAACTTTCGACTGATAGAGCAACCTCCATCTCTGACAGGCGTGATCGAGAATAAGCTTGGAATGGAGACAAGTTGTTTCACTCTGTTGAGGCTCAGCGAAGCACTGATGAAAGAAGAAAGAAAATGGAAGACTAGAAAACAGTTTGATCTGAAGGATCAGAAACAGTTTAAAAATGATAAGAAAAATGGGTCTCACGGTGTGGAACTAGAAAATGATACCGAGGATACAAGTGTAATAGAGATGGCAATGCATAGAAAGCGAAAATGATAGCGTGGACGCTTGATAATCTTTCGATGACAGTACAGGAGAGAGAGAAGGTGATCCGAAAACTTCTGAAAAGCGGGAAGCCGCAAGGCAAGAATAACAGCGAAAGGAAGCGGAGAGTTCGCAGGCACTGTGACGTAAATAAAACTTACGCACAGCCGAACAGACAGAAACACATGAGTTTGAGAAAATGTCTCATGAAGCGAGCAATACCCTGGGACTTGGTGGAGGAAATGGACGAGAGGAAAGGGACGTAAGAAATAATATTATTTATTGATACATGCAGGAAGAAGAAAAGCAGACGTTATCTCTCCTGTGCATATACAATCAACAGAAAAGAAGTAGGGAAGCAGTATGAGTAAGCACTGACATGTCAACCTTGCTGGTACTCATTTGGACGTGGTTTTCGAGAGGAAGAATTGAAATGAAGAAACCAAACAGAAAATACAGCAGGAAATATCAAAATAAATGAGCCACGAGTCAGGATGAACTAGAAAATATATGATGTCAGTAGCTGTTGAAATGAAGATGTTGTGAACCTAGGTTAGATAGGTACGTATTTTGAGAAATTAGCGTATACAGCTCCGAAGCTCGATATATTTAGTCGACTAGTTATGAGATGAAGCGAACTATGACAAGGCGACAAAGTGGCGGCAGAAAGAGATGTTTTTGACAGATTTATAATTTAGCTGTATTTTATAATGAAAACAAGTTGTCAGAAGCGGAACATGGTATCGTAGGAAGGTGAGTTTGAGTACAGGATATAGGGATGCAGAAATATAATTTCATGCTTGAGTACGGAAAGAGCACAGACTGTAAGCTGATGGCATAGACAAGGGCGAGATGGAAGCGTATGATGTTGGGTTACAGAATTTTATGAGGAAACTCGTAATCAGCCTTTGCTAAGGCAGAACACTGTACCCAAAGAAATGACAAAACATGGTGATGTTGATGGTCATGGTAGATTGGGAAACATGTGTAGGTGTTAGATTGATGAGGCAAGAAAAATATTAGTAATAGAGTAGAAAAGAATTTAAAAGCAATGACAGCTGGTACTCGCTATTACGATCCACAGGTTTGGAGATAACTAGATTGTCCCAATGCGAAAAGTATGTTTAATGTAACAAGCTCAAAACAAGCTAATTTCGTATATCAAGTGTAGGAGTGACATAGTGAAATGAAGAAAATTACATGGGAAAGGCAAGAAATGGCATCAAAAAGCACTCGATCAATGGGAAATGTAGAATGAATCAGAAGTTGAAAGACAGAGATTAGAAATAGATAAAATTAAATATGTGGGTCACAACAGAAGGAGATGACAAAAATACGAGAAGATGAAAAGCGTAAAATGCATGTGAGAACAGAATCACATTATTAAAAATTGAAGGAGATTACCGAACAGTACGAGACATAAAACTGGGAAATTTTATAACAACAACAAAAAATTTAAAAACGGCTTGTCAGTGGCAGGAAAAGTTCATGGGGTTCAAGAGATTCTAAGCTGAATAAGCTTAAGGCCGTGTTTTCGAATTTTTTATCCCACAAGATGCCCCTTTATTACTTATCTGTTATTTTTTTTTCACCCCACACATATTATAGAGCCTAGAATTTAAGGCAAAAGAACAAATCAGATATAATATGAAGGGACATATAGTGTAAAAATAAGGGAGTGAATATAGTTATGGACAAAGGTTTTGTTATCAATATCTCTTTAATATATTCTAATTAATTTTGATAAATCAGTACCAAAATTAAATGAATCAAAATTTGGAGGTAATTAGCGAGTTTAGAACTGGAAATGAAATGAATAATTTATTATCAGATGTTAGCTCAGTCCAAAATAGCCTGTTATCGTTATTGTGCGAGACCTGATAAAGCTCGCTGATGTTCTTTGGGTGAGGTCTGATGACAGTCAACGTAACCGATTAAAATAAAAACGGGTACAACTACGCCAAGAGCAGGTACCTCCTGAAATATAGTTTAGGTTAAGGGAATCTAAAATTGAATAAAAAGACTGAAAATAATCCAGCTTTTATCCCAATTTATTTAACTATTTCGCCAGCACTTTTTGTGTTCATAAGGTATTTGCACATATCAAATTACGGTGTTTATGCGCAAATATATTTATCCCATAAGATGTCCCTTAGACATATATGATTTTTACAAGTGAAAACAATGGCAGTAGTATTATTAAAACAAGGTATATCAAAAATAAAATAAAGAGTAACAGAAAAATGGAGTTGATTAAGACATAAAGAATACCATTGATACAGCCATTGATAAAAGCCACAATATCAGAATTGGTTGTGGATGATATAAGGATGAAAAAGTAGAACTACAGAACAAAATGGAGGTGAGATGAATAGACAATGAAAATATAAAGATGGTAGTAGTTTAAATAATACGTTTCGGAAAAGACCGACGAATAAAAAAAGAAAGCAAAGCCCAGCAAGAATAAAGTTAATATACCTGAAAGTAATATTCATACACAAATTAGGAAATATAGCAGATGATAAAAAACAGATATGGAATTAATAATTGGTAAAGAATGTAGATGTTTGACAGCTTTTATCGAAAAGGCCGTCTCAAATGGTTAAAATTTTGAGTTCAGCTTTATTAGCGAAATCAAAGCTCTGGAATTTTATAAGTTATCTGATTAGGAATTTTTCAATCAAAGAAAATGTACCAGAAAAATTAGAAACCCTTATCTTTCAAACCTGGGAAGGGTGATAATTTGCTTAGTTTCATGTCACGTCTGAACTTTTGCAACATATTTCTTAAACAGAATCCATGAAAGGTCAGTAAACTTCAACTTGCTTTTGATCTTCACGGTATTTAGCGTTTAAAGTTCATGTTCTGTTTTAACACTCCAAATGCCCTTCTACCCGGAATGTTTCATGTTCGGTCAAGCACTATTCCTTTTCTGTTTAGAGTTTCTCCTGTGACGTTTTCTAAATCTTTTATTATCTGCTACATAAAGTTTTTGTTATGAGATGTACTTTGTTACATTTTACTGCAAGGCATATCCTTCCACAGTTGTTGCATCTCACATACTTTTCTTTCTGATATATATCCGCCTTCATATCGCTTTGACGTATACTTAAATTCAAGTGACTGCCTCGCAACACTGCATATGTATCCATCCATCTTCACTAGAATGAGCATAGTCCACCTTTAGAAATATCATGCCTAAATTTTCGGTTTTCGTGGCTTTCATAATTTTGTGGTTTACATATGGAGTATGGGCCTATTATTAAAAGAGACTATTTCTTTCTTTACTTTGCTATCCTGCATCTGCAACAATATTTTAATTCTTAGAAGCTATTTCTTCCAATGTCGATAAAAAATGAATAAATGTAGTTCAAATATCCGTAGGATTGGGAACAAATCCAGACCCACAATATATTCAGGAATTTACAATCTATCTGTAAATTATATGCCGGTTTCAGCTGACCGCTCTTTTCACATGTAGTCATCCTTTCATTCACAACGTCAATCGTTGTCCGTTTTATAGCTGTTCCTACCAAATTTTAAGGTGCATATTATATCTATTTTGCTAAGGTAGGGAAGCTACAGTTTCCACAATCTCTCTCTGCTGTTGAGTTTTACGACCTTTCCACAAACAAATTCGCCAATATTCTATCCAAGATTTTCCAGATGCTTTTCTCATTTCATAGATATTGCTAAATTCAGTACCGTTATTTTTCATTAAATGAATGCTGGAAATCATTTAATTTTAATTTTTAATTTTTCATAAAATTTGTTAAAGGCCTTCTTCCATACAAATGTACATTTAGTTTGCACTGGCTCAATTTTCGTATCGTCAATAAATCACATTTTCCAAAGTGTTTCATTTCATTTGACCAATTAATTTATTTATCAGCCGATAGAACAGATCTTCAATCATATCTATTTTACAGCTGAAACAATCTTGGCGGTGCGTTATGATCCAGGGGCAAGAGCTTCTTAAGATCCACATGTAATTAGTACACATTTTCCTACAATTTTCACGCTATAGCTCTAGTAGTGCTGACACTGCTCAGCACAGCAGCATGCAATGATAGAAAACATTTGAATACGCCTCACTCTGCTGCTTACGACCTATTTTTAGAGTATGCTTTCATTACAACATCTATAGCATCCCTCCACACTGCTGACACTACTCTAACAGGCGATGATTCAGAGATATTCACTCCGATATCACAGGCACGAATTGATAATTTGGAAAATGTAGTAGAATTAGTTGAATGGTTGCCGCTTTTCGTCATAATTCAGCATATATACCATTTTGCCGAGATTTTTATCTCGGTCTCTTTCAGAGAGCAGCTGAACTCAAAATTTTAAACATTTTGAGACAGCCCCTCTCTACACGATAATCCCAGCTAACTTAATGAAATAGCACAAAAATGAAGCAAAAGCAAATGGCTTTTTGTGAATACATGTAAATAAAATAACTAAATAAAAGCACATCTGATGGAAGATATTCCAAGTCAAAATGTGCTTTTGAATTAATAGCTTTATTTTTAGAATGAATTTTTCCATGTGAAACTGATAAATCCTAATTCCTATCTATGCCTTTTAATATTTCTCTTGCATGATTTCGTTGTTATACAGTTTCTCTAAAATAAACAACTGTCAGTATCCCACCGACTACTTCTGCTATAGGGAAAGATAGCCAGACACCATTTATTCCGATTATTCCTGCGAGAAGGTATGACAGTGGGAAGTATGACAACCAGCTGACGTATAAGGGATATAATAAGGCTGAACACTACCTTGCCCTAAAAGCCTGGAAAGTTCCGCTTGAAACAATTGAAAAAGGGGCAAGAAGGAATGCAAAGCTTATTATTCTAAGGGCAGGAATTCCGATTGCAAGCATGTTATCAGAAGCATCAAATATTTTAAGCATTTCAGCAGGTAATGTCTGACAAAGTATAAATCCAATAAACATAATACTGAAAGGCATACACATTTGCCAGTTTTACAGTTTGAAAGAAGCCTTTTTATCTTTCCTGCACCATAATTCAAAGCAAACAATGGATACAACGGAGTTATTTAATCAAAAACTGGCAGGATGACAAAACTCTGCAGTTTTAAAGTACACTCTCAGAACAGCTGTTGCGTTGTGGAGAATGAAGCCAGAAGGTTGTTCAGCTGGAATATCAGGAATGAAGCTGTAGACTGCATAATTATTGATGGAAATCCGATTTCATATATATTCATAATAGTTTTGAAAGATTTACTGCAAATTTCTTTATTGCAAAACGTACTTCCTGATTTTTCTTAATATTGAAGTATAATGCCATAAACATTGAAACCGTCTGTCCTAAAAATAGTTAGCAACGTGCTCCGACTATTCCCATTTTTGGAAATCCTAGAAGTCCAAAAATAAAAATTGGATCAAATATAATATTTATAATAGCTCCAGTGCTTCTGTGTAATCATGGTGTAAACGGTTTTTCCTGATGCTATAAGCATTCTTTCAAATGTAATTTCCATAATAATTGAAAAAGCGAAGATGGAGCATAGGCTTTAAATATTGTATTCCATATTCTTCAATAATTCCCGAAGCCTTCTGGAATTGAAAATAGAATTTTGTAAAAAATAGTCCAAAAATAACAAACAGGATAGAGTTTAAAATTCCAAGAAATACACCATTATGCACTACTCTTGTTACCCCTTTTTCATTTTTGCCCTAGATATCTTGCAATCAGTGCTGCAATCCCACTCTACACCTGTACCTGCTGAAATCATAAGATTCTGTGCAGGAAAAAGACATTGAAACGGCTGTAAGCGCTTCTTCATTTATTCTTGATACGAAAAGACTGTCCACTATATTGTAAAAAGCCTGTACAAACATTGATGTAATAAGGGGCAGTGACATATTGATTATAAGTTTGTTAATAGGCATGGTTCCATTTTGTTTTCTTTTATAATTGTTTTCTTTTTCTTTATTCATTACCAATTTTTCCTTTCTTTTTCTATTTAAAATAAAAATAATACAGCACATGGCTGTATTATCTCTTCAGTATAAATATTATAGCAGAATTTATCCCATTTTTAAAGAAAAGAATTTTTAAAAGAAAAAATTATTATTGCATTTTACAGTTATAATGAAAGTATAATGTAGTTAATTGTAAATAAAACTTGCGAGGGAGATGATTTTATGAAAATAAATGAAAAATAGAGCTTAGTATGAAAAATTCTATGACACGATAGCAGATAAAATATGATTATATATTTCCTTTATCTCCTATACAGAAAAATTTCTGGATGAGGAAATAAAAAGGAAAAATATACTTGATGTGGGAGCTCCACAGGAAAAGTTACCGAATACCTTTCGGGAAAAGGATTTCCAGGTACATTCTATTGATATTAATGAAAGACTTATAAACAAAGCTGCCCAGAAAGGCATTTTCCGTTGTAAATATGAATAGCTGCTGGACATTGATAAGCTGGAAAAAGTTTGATACGGTAATAAACATCGGAATACACTTCCTCACTTAAACAATAATGAAGAAATATATGAGTTTTTGGAGAAGTCCTATCATCAGCTTAATAATGGAGGTAAGATAATAATTCAGATTATGACTTTTTCTAAATTTGTAAAACAGAAGGATGAAAAATAATTTTCTGGGGACACTTCCTCTAATAGAAAAAATGAAAATGTAAAAGTGAGAGGTTTTATTATCTGAATGAAGAAGGAAATATTATTTTTAAAACAATTTTTAGACGACAATATAGAAAATGAGAAAATACTCTTAAATATTACTTATAATGAGTTAAAAAGGTTATTTTGAAAAATAGGATTTAAAAATATAAAGATATGGAGGGTTTGATAAATCGATATTCGATATTGATAAATCAACCCGCTTGTATGACAGGGAGAAATAGAGGATATAGGACTAGAAGTATTGACATACGTATTTATAATACGTATAATATAAAAGAGGGGAAATTATGTCTAAAACAAAATCTTATAGGAAGTTGTTATAAAATAATGAAAAGAAAATGGCTCGAGCTAGATCATACAACAGGCTCTCATCAAATTTATGTAAAAATGGTAAAAATTTGTCCTGTAAAATGTAATAAAAAGGATATACCATCAGGGACATTAACTAATATAGAACGAATTGCAGGACTTAAATTTTAATAGAGAGACTAATTATGAAAAATAGAATTTTTATCCGTGTGTAATAAAAGGAAAAAGATATTTATTATGCAAATTTTTTAGATTTTGAATCATGTTTTACTGACGGAGAAACGTTGGAGGAGAGTTGTTAATAATGCTAAAGATGTATTGACTGGAGTTTTACTTGTTATGGCATATTCCTTTTCCAGAAACGGAAGAAAAATAAGATAAAGTTAAATAGTGAAGAATTTTTAATGTATATAGATGTATGGCTTCCGCCTATTTTAGAAAAAGCTGAAAATCAGTCTGTGAAAAACTCTGACTATTCCAAAATGGCTAAATGATGAAGCTGAAAAACATTCTTGAATTTTTCAAGTATTCTTCAGACTGCATTGAAGGAAACGTTAGGAATATAATAATTGAAACTATTAGGAGAAAAATGACACTACAGCAGTTAAGATATGTGGTTACAGTCGCATGAAAAAGGAACTCTGAGTGATGCGGCAAAGGAACTGTTTATTCGCAGCCGGCATTGACTAAGGCAATAAGGGAACTGGAAGATGAAATGAATATATCAATTTTTAACAGGGACAAATAAAGGAGTAATTGCTCCATGAAGGAGACAGGTTTCTCGGTATGCAAGACAGGTTCTGGAGCGAGACAGATCTGCTGGAGGAACAGTACAAAAAGAAACAATATAACAAGAAGATTTTCTGTATCTACTCACCATTATTCCTTTGCTGTAAATGCCTTTGTAGATGTAATCAAGAAGTTTGGAGAAAACAAATACGATTTTACATTGCGTGAAACCCAGACAAATGAAAATTATAGAAGATGTAAGTAAAAGAAAAAGCGAAATAGGAATCCTGTACACTTCGAGGTGCAAATAAAATTGTAATTGAGAAGATGATAAAAGAGAAATGATTTGAAATTTACAGAATTATTTACAGCAAAGCCGCATGTATTCATTCAGTTCAATCATCCTCTGCAAAGAAAAAGATTATAAATCTGGAGGATTTGAAAGACTATCCTTATCTGTCTTTTGAGCAGGAGATTATAATTCCTTCTATTTTTCAGAAGAAATATTAGAGTACAGTTGACAGGGATAAAACATAAAGGTGCGGGACAGGGCAACATTGTTTAATCTAGCCATCGGACTTGACGGATATACAGTAAGTACCGGAATAATCAATAAGGAGCTGAATGGAGAAAATATTATTGCCAGACCTCTTAAAGTGGATGAGTATATAAAAAGTCGGAATTATAACACAGAAAAATATTGAACTGAGTATATATGCAAAGGTTTATGTGGAAGCTTTGAAGGACATTTGAAATATACGGAAATACTGTAATTTAATATTTTTAGCATTTTAATTAATCTTTTGAATTTGATTTTATTATAAAATAATTTTAGGAACTAGAAATATGGGAGCTGATACTAGTGATGGTTATATTTTTAACATTGATATTTGGTATGAACCTAATGCAATTTTTGTACCTTAGTGCAAAAGGAGATACAAAGTGTGTAATTCGAGGTTTTTAAAGTAAATGGAGAAGTAATTAATAAAGATGAAAATCAAGATATAGAATACATTGTACATTTTATTAATAATTTTGCAGAAAGTGGATCAATTGAAATTGTTGGACATACAGATTCTATTGGAACAAAAAGGCATAATTTGAAATTATCAATAATAAGGGCAGAAAATGCTGCAAAAAAATGTTAAGAGAGTTTGGATTGAATGAAAAATTTATAATTAGTAAAATTACAGGAGAAGGAGAAAATTTTCCGATGAATACTAATGCAACAGTTACTGGAAGATATAATAACAGGAGAGTTGAAATTTTTGTGAAAACATTAAATTTAAGGAACAGGTAAAATAGTTAACAAGGGTACATTAATCTATGTTCAAAATTTTTATGCTTATAGATATAAATAATAGTTATAGCAAACTGAAAAATAAATGTATTTTACAGAAAACATATATTTGTATATAATTGCTTCATAAAAATAAATAGAAAATAAAGGGAGATAAATTATGAAAACAGCAATTATAGGATATCCAAGGATCGGGGAAAATAGAAATTAAAATTTGCGATAGAGAAGTATTGGAAAAATGAAATTACAGAAAAATGAACTTCTGAAAAATAGCTGAGAGATTAGAAGAAATCAATGGTTAAAAGCAGAAGGAGGAAAAATTTCATTTATTCCGGGAAATACATTTTCATTTTATGACGGAATACTGGATACAATAATCCTGTTGAAAATGCAATTCCAAAGCATTATAGAGATTTAGGATTAAATGAACTGAATACATATTTTGCAATTGCAAGAGGGTATCAGGGAAAAGGGGATGTAAAAGCTCTTTCAATGAGAAAATGGTATAATACAAACTATCATTATATGGTGCCTGAATTAGATGATTATGCAAAAATTAAATTAAATGCAGATAAGATATTTAGTGAGCTAGAAGAAGCTGAAAAATTAGAGTAAACACTCATCCGTCAGTGATTGGACCATTTTACATTTTATAAATTGGCTAAAACAACGGGAAATAAAGATAAAGAGAATATTTAGGGTAATATCATAAATGCCTATGTAGAATTATTGGAAAAATGTAATGATATAGAATGGATTCAAATTGAAGAGCCGCAGTTGGTAACAGATCAGACAGAGAAAGATATAAAGCTATTTGAAGAAGTTTATACAGAAATTTTAAAAATAAGAAAAGATGTAAAAAGTTCTGCTTCAGACATATTTCGGAGATGTGAGGATTGCTATGGAACAATAATAGAACTCGATTTTTGATGGAATAGGGCTTGATTTTACTGAAGGAAGAAAAAACAGAAAAATTAATAGCTGAAAACAGTTTCCAAAAGATAAAGTTTATTTGCAGGAGTTGTAAATGGGAAAAATATTTGGAAATGTGATTACAGAAAAGTCTTAAATATTCTGAATAACCAAAAGGGAAAAAGCTGAAAATATAGTAGTGACAACTTCCTGTTCATTGCTTCATGTACCTTATACTTTAAAATGAAGAAATTATCAGAAAATATACTGAAACATTTTTCTTTTGCTGAAGAAAAAATTAGGAGAATTGAGGGAATTAGGTAAATTAAGTCAAATTTTGTCAGAAAAATTCTCTGGAAAAGACACAGGAAAATGAATTTTATATAAAAATCAGAAATCATAACTTCTAAAAAGGGGCATGGAAGATAGAAGTCAGAGATAAAGTTGAAAAATTGACGAATAATGATTTTGTAAGAAAAGGTACAAGAAAGGAAAGACAGAGAATACAAAGGGAAAAGCTGAATATTCCTGCTTGCAACAACTACAATAGGTTCTTTTTCACGCAAACAAAGAAGTGAAACTGAATAGAAGTAAGTTTAGATGAAATTAACAAGGAAGAATATGATAAAAATGTATTTAACTTCATAAAAGAATGTGTTGAGTTACAGGAAAAATTGGACTGGATGTACTTGTACATGGAGAATATGAAAAGAAATGACATGGTTGAATTTTTCGGAGAAAAATTTGGCGGATATGTGTTTACAGACTGGGTTCAGTCTTATGGAACAAGATGTGTAAAACCGCCAATTTTTGGAAGTGTAAAAAGAACAAAACCAATTTCAGTCTTGTATTCTGAATATGCCCAGAAATTAACTGAAAAAGCCTGTTAAAGGGATGCTTACAGAGCCTGTAACAATACTGAACTGGTCATTCCACGGGAGGATGTGTCATTAAGCGAGATGGCATTTCAGATTGGATTTGCTATACGTGAAGAATGCCAGATCTGGAAAAGGCAGGAATAAGAATAATACAGATAGATGGAAGCTGCACTCAGAGCTTCCTTTAAGAAAGGAAGACTGCGCATAGGAATATCTTGATTGGGGATTAGAGGCATTCCAGGCTTTGTCACAGTGGAGTAAGGTGTAGATACGCAGATTCATACACATATGTGTTATAGCCAGTTTGAGGATATAATAAGATATCGATAATATGGATGCTGATGTTATAACATTTGAAGCTTCAAGATCAAAATTGACAATTCTTGGATTTCTTGAAAGAAAAATAATTTTAAAACAAGTAGAGTCCTGGGTTATGATATTCATTCTCCTAGAGTACCTCTCGATTGAAGAAATTGTAACAGCTTTAGACAGAATGATTGAAAATTGGAAAAGACAAATTGTGGTGGAAATCCAGACTGTGGATTAAAGACAAGAATTGTAGAAACTGTAAAAAGTCTGGAAAATCTTGTGAAAGCTTCTGAAATTGTGGAAAAGAAGATTATAGAAATATTATTAAAAGCATGTAAAAACAAAAAAATATAATAAATTTATAAATAAAGGAAATGATAAATATGTGACAATAAATGCACCACATAGACATGATACAGTAGGAAGCTTTTTGAGAACTGAAAGACTGAAAAAGCAAGAAAAGATTTTGAAGAGGGAAATATAAATGGAAGAAATTAACAAAAATTGAAGATGAGAAATAAAAGAAAATTGTAGATAAACAGATTGAACTTGGTTATACGAGTGTGACTGACGAGGAATTCAGACGTAGTTACTGGCATCTGGATTTTTCTGGGGATTTAATGGAATAGGTCATATTCATGCCGACAAAGGATATGAATTTAATGAGTAATTACTCGTGATGATACAGCAATTATTACAGGAAAATCAGTGGTGAAAATCATCCGTTTGTAAAAAGCATTATATTTTTGAGGATCTGGTAAAGATAAAGGAAATGTTGAAGCAAGGCTTACAATACCAGCACCTGCACAGTTTTATGCTGAACTTGTAAGAGAAAGATAAGCATGTGGAATCATTGCTGAAAGTTTATCCGGATTTTAAAGGACTGGAAGATGATATTGTAAATGCCTATAAAAATGTTATCAGTGATTTGTATAAAGAAGGTCTTAGAACATTGCAGATTGATGACTGTACATGGGGATGTTGTAGATGATAACTGTTGAGTCATTTATTGAAAAAGTGACAGAGATAAAGAAGTAATCAGACATGAATTTGCAGAAAAATTTTTAAATATAAACAACAGGGTATTTCGGGATAATCAGGAAGATTTAGTAATAAATACACATGTATGTCGTGGTGATATGATTCTACATGGTTTTAGGTCAAGGAGGGTAGGTGCGACAAGGTTGCCGATGAGCTTTTTGGTAAGGAAGATGTAAATGCCTATTATTTGGAATTTGATACAGAAGAGCAGGAACTGTTTGAATCACTGCGGGTATCCAGGGAGATAGAGAAAGTTGTTCTAGGGCTCTCTTCCAAAAATCCACATTGGAAGAAAGGAGACAGTAATTTCACGTAAAGGAGGCTTCAAAATATATTCCGTTGGACAGGCTATTTCTAGATCCTCAATGGGATTTACTTCAACTGAAGAAGGAAACAGACTTACTGAAGAAGAACAGTGGGCAAAAGCTTAGATTTATTAAGGAAATTGCTGATGAAGCATGGAAATTAGTAGTTGATTATAAAAAGGAAGAGTAGAAAAATTTGTTTTTCTGCCCTCTTTTATTGTAAAAATAAACTCTATAATATATGGGGGTGGAAAAAGAAATACATAAAATCACAAAAACAAATTAGAAATTATTCAACGCATTAAGAAAGAGCTAAAAATTTAAGTGTAATACTGAGTTCGATCATTCATTGATGTACCGTTCCATTTTAATAATTCCCTTTCTTCGAGTGTAAGCATTTTATATTTTTGCTATTTTGAGACAGCCTTGTCCTTTTAAAACGTAGAAAAATAATATTTTTAAATAGTTCTTATTTTAGTAGTTATGTATTATAAGAGTTTTTTAAAAGCTCTGCAATAGTGTTTTTCATTTCTTCAATCTCTTTATCTGATGGTGGTTATTATCGCTATCATCTTTTTCCATTGGATACCACCATACAGGACCTTTTCCGTTGTTTCCATAATTTCCACAGGTCATCTTTTTCTTGAAAGCATGCCAATGCAGATGTGTGTCTCCATTTCCAAGTAGCTCGTAATTCATCAGCTTTAAAAGCCTTTTGATACAGCTTCTGCAACAATTGACAGTTTTCTTCTAAAAATCTCATTTTATATAATTTAGGCAACTCGAAAATAATTCTGTTTTGTGTTCTTTCCACAAGAAAAATTGTATATCCTCTGAAATACCGATGATCACCTATAACAACATAACCAGTATCCGAGTTCTTTTACAAAGATATGGATTTTTTCCATCGTTGATTAAGTTGATTCGATTACATATAAGACATATAATTTAATCTCCTTCAAATTTAAATTTATTTAAGCCTGTAATATATATATATTTGTATATGTTGTATGTATCGTTATATTGTACAATGTTTTCGACTATTTATTGTCATTTATAGCATAAGAAACGCAAAGAGTTTACAAGCTTTTTGATACAGACTATCGCTATCACTTCTTCAAGATTAAACTTAAGAAATCACAACAAATTCCATTTTAATCACTCTTTTAACTAATAATAAAAATAACAGGATAATTTGATATATTTTCTATATGACCTGACATTGCTTTTTAAAAATATGTGAGGTATACTATTTTACGTAATTTCATTAAAAGATATAAATAATGGAAGAGATATGGCTGAAAGATATGATACAGGAGTTAAAAGGATATACAGCAACTGAAATCAGAAGAAGAAATATAATATGTTTATTGAGTGGAATGATAATGCAGAGAGGAATTGTTGTCCTCCTATACAGTGCTGCTTGAAAATCGTCACATCTGAGAAATTCATAGAAGAGTAACACCTTTAAGGATGATTACAGGGCTGGCAGTTTTATACTGCTGGGACTGGCACTGTCAGTTATGCTGGAGAAAAGTATGCGTTAATTGGTGGAAGTGGAATACCTCGGGTGCAGCGGACTTTGCGAGATAAAAATTTAACTGGTTTCCGGAACTGATAACTAAATGGAGGAGTTCTGGCAATAGGTACCGGAATGTCAATGGGAAGGAAGGTCCCTTCGATTCATCTTGGAGCACTTGTGGGAGAAGGTATAGATTTTCAGAATGTCAAGTGGAAGAGTATCTTGTTGCATGTGGTGCCGAGTGCGAGGGTCTCAGCTGCATTTAATGCTCCACTTGCAGGAACGGTATTTGCACTGGAGGAACTGCTACAAGTTCTTTTTCTCCGTTAGCTTCTGAGTTTGTGTACTGGTAGCAAGCAGGAGTGCTCAATTATGTTTTAAAACATTACAGAGTTCAAAGCAACTTTTCAGTATAATTTTATTCAGCCTAAACTACATCGCTTCCATATTTACATTAATAATAACGGTGGTTTTGCACTGGTTATAACAATTTCCGGAAAAACATTTTCATTCTTTCTTGTGTATTTTCAGATATAAGAATCAAGATGAATAAATGTTAAGAATATCAATATGGTTATACCATAATAGCGGTATAAGGATGTTACTGGAGGAGGACATCAGCTCTCATAAGTCCGTATGTTTTAAAAGGAAAATGCGGCTGAAAATAATGTTTCCTGATATTGTTTATTAAGTACACAATGCTGTGCTATGGAACAGGATTTCCAGGAGGAATATCCAATGCTTGTTATTGGAGCACTGATAGGGAAAATATATGGTGAAATACTATATACATATTTTCAGTATCTCTCCGAATTTATAGTGCATTTATGCTGCTTGGAATGGCCGCATATTTTCAGCAGTAGTAAGGGCATAATAACGGGAATTATTCTTATTCTGGAAATGACGAGAATTTTCCTATCTGTTCGTGTGATTATCGTCAGTTACTAGTAGACTTATGTTTTAACTTGAACTGTTTAAAATGGAACCAATTTATGCAAATATTGTTTGAGAATATGTTTGCAGGATTAAGGACAGATAATCCGGAGGAAGGAAAGGCAGAATAGTAACCCTGCTCATCCATGTCGGAATAAATTCAGATTTAAGAAAATAAGAAAATACAAAGGAACTGGATTTGCCAAAGACGACTGCTTATTTGTAGTGTAGAGGCAAATGGAAGGAAACTATTCCCGATGGTGAAACAGTTTCTACAGGCAAAATCAGCACGTAATAATGACAACATACAGGACAGCAAGTGAATATGCCATCAAAGCTGAAGGATGATGCAGCAAAATAGTTTAAAATATTTTTGAGAGAAAATATGATTTGGAAAATAACTAAAAATTATATCAGGAGAAAAATGATAAAAACAGAAAACTTTTTAGTGAAGGGACTATCCCTCATATTTTGGATAATATTATGGCAGATTATTGCCGGTAAAATAAATCAGGAACTGCTTCTGGCGTCCTCAGACGTACTGAAGCGACTGTGACCTCTGCTTTTTAGAACGGAACTTCTGGGAGATACATTTTTCCTATGTTCGAATGTCAGGATTTTTCATTGCAATATTTACAGGAATCATACTAGACAGTGCTGTCGTATAATTTTAAGCTGATGGATACTGCTTCATCCATTGATTGCTTCCATAAGGTCTGTACCGACTGCAGCTGTGATAATACTGTTCCTCATGGGACGGACGTCAAAAATCTTTCTGTTTATGGTTTCAGTATTTATGACACTTCCAACAATTTATGTAAGTATTCTCAAAGGTCTGGAGAGGTGGATAAAAATCTTCTTGAAATAGCAAAAGTTTTTCAGAATAACGGTATTAAAAGATAATTTACATTTATATATCCCAGATAATACCCTATTTTTGAGTCAGGAGGGCTTTAATGCTCTTGGAATAGCAGCAAATCGGGGATTGCGGCAGAAGTAATAGGAATTCCGACAGGCTCAATAGGAGAAATCCTGTACGAGTCAAAAGTCTATCTGAATACGGTAAGCCTGTTTCATGGGCAATTGTGATTATTATACTTTGGATTTATAGAGTGGAAAGATTTTCGTATGTCTTATAAAAACTGTATGCAGGAAAGACTAGAGGAAGATAGTATAGTCAAGTAAGAAATCTTTCAAAATATGGAGAAAACGTTGTTTTGAAAAAGCAGGTCATTTGACCTTGAGGAAAGAAAAACAACAGCGGTATGGAAAATCAGGCCTTGGAAAAACTACTCTTCTAAGAATATTGATGGGTCTTGAAAAGTACGATGCGAGGCAGCATTGAAGGAATGGAAAATAAGAAAATAAGTGCAGTCTTCCAGGAAGACAGGCTTTTGTGAAAATCTTTCGGCAGTAACAGTGTTGCCATTGTATGCGAAAAGAATGTTACTTTGCAGGAAATAAAAGAACTGGAAAAATATAGGTCTTTCAGGAGTACAGAAAAGCCATGTAAGAGAACTTAGCGGCGGAATGAAAAAGAAGGTGGCACAATAAAGCATTATGGCTGATTCAGATATTGTAGTGTTTGATGAGCCTTTTAAGGGACTGGATGTGGAAACCAGAAAAACTGTCATTGAGTATCTGAAGGAAAAATTAAAGGACAGGACAGTTATAATGGTGACACACGATATAGATGAAAGCTTTGTCATTAAACTGCAAAATAATAAACTTAAAAATAATGAAAGGTGTGATGTAGATGAAAAAGAAATTTTTCAATGTTTTTGCACTTATAATGGTGCTTGTATTTACAGTTGTCAGCTGTGGTGAAAAAGAAGAGGAAAAAGCAGGACACGCAGGTAAAACAGGAAGTGAAAAAGGAAGATGGTGTTATAAGAGTTGCCGCAATAAAAGGGCCTCCTGCAATGGGACTTGTCAAGCTATTTGCAGATAACGAGGAAGGAAAGACTCTAAACAAGTACGACACTAAAATAGTGAATACGCCTGATGAAATAGCTGCATTGGTTGGAAAGGGAAGTAGATATTGCTTCAATCCTTCAAATCTGGCTTCCAGTTTTATATAACAAGACAGGGGGAAAAATTCAGCAACGGCTCAATAATAGCCTTTGGAATACTTTATATTGTAGAAAATGGTGGAGAAACAGTAAAAAGTGTGAAAGATTTGAAAAGGAAAAACAATATATCTGAACAGCAAAGGGTCAACACCTGAAGTAGTATTGAATTATGTCCTGAAAGGAAACGGACTTGAACCTGGAAAGGATGTCAAGCTGGAATTTAAGTCAGAAGCTGCTGAAGTTGTGAGTGCAATATCTAACGATCCGAAAGGAATTGCTCTTCTACCTCAGCCTCTTTTGTCACAGTAGCTGAGGCTAAAAATCCTAATCTGAGGGTAGCATTTGCATTGGCTGATGAATGGGATAAAGTTCCAGGTACTAAAAAGGTTCACAAGTAGCAGGAGTAATAGCCTTTTAATAAGGAATTTGCAGAAAAGAACCCTGAAAAGTGGCAAATTTCCTGAAGGAGTATGAACAGTCAGTAAAAATACCTTAATGAGAATGTAGATGAGGGAGCAAAACTACTTGGAAAAATATAATATAATTCCTGAACCTATAGCTAAAAAGGCAATACCAGCGACTAAGTTACTTTTTGTTGCAGGAGAAGAAATGAAGGATTTCTGAATATTTGAGAATCTTACATGAAGGAAAACCCAAAAATAATCGGTGGAAAAATTCCTGGCGATGACTTCTATTATATTCAGAAATAAGATGATGATTAATGAAAATTGAAAGACAGAGTAAAAGATATGACATATTTTTCAATAAAATTTTATTATAGACCTGAAATATCTTATGAAGACTGGATTTTAAAAAGTATATGTTGATGATAGAAATATTTTGTGAATTTACAGTTGATGGCAGAATAGAAGAAGATACAGGTAACTTAATATTTTTTTATCTGACTGGTTTAAAAATAATTTAAAATTTATTCTAAATAAAAATGATGAATTTCCATTAGCAGTAGATGGGAAATTCAGGAATTGAAATAAGAAAAAGCCTATGCCATTGGAATTAAGGAAAATAAAGAAATTGAATGGTTTGAAGCTGTTTATGAATGGAGTGAACGACATTTATGGACTTTTTTTCAGGGCTTGAAATGATATATCCAGATGTAATGTTTAGGAGAATTGAAAACAAGATAGAAATCTCATGGGATAGTAGAAATAAATATAAAGATAATAAAAAAATTACAAAAATTGAATTTACTAATTTAAAAGGAAGGTTTTTTTGTAAATATGGAAAAAATTTGAAAAAGAAGTCTTGTCTTTTATTGATAGAGTAGAAAGAATTACAGAAATTATATCTAAAAAATGAAATCGGTCTTTAATGGAAAATATATTGACAGTAGTTATTTATATAAAAGAGTAAGTGAAGATTCTCTTCAGAGAAATTTTTTTAGAAGAAATAAATAAATCAGGATACAATTTTTAATTCAATATATGATTTGATGCTATTGGATGAAAAAGATAAAAAAATATAGTTCCAGTTTTCTTAAAAATATTTAAAAATTATTTGAACTGGATATCAAAAAAAGCATTTAGTAAGGTTTTTTTAGGAGTTAAAGGTTTTGTTAGTGCCAGTAAATTTCTTTTGGAAGAATTTCATAAAAACAAAAGATTTTATTTATAGATTTACAATAGCAAATACATTATCTCTCATACAGGATGAAAAATATACTGGAAGATTTTAATAGAAATAATAGAAAAATAGAATGTATGGAGAAGCACGAATTCCAATTATCTATAGACTTTATAAATTCAAAAATTTTTCAGTTGGAGAAAGTTCTGGTGAAATTATTAAATGATAAGGAAGTTTCAGAAGTGGCAGAATATTCATTGAATAAGTTAAAAAAATATTTAGAAAAATTAAAAGCAAAAACGATATCTATTTAACATAAGTTTTTATAAATATCGTTTTTATAATTTTAGGTGAGGTAATTAATTAGCAATTAAAGTATTAATTTTTTATATAATACGTAAGTTCTAAATCTTACTTTTTCAAAATAACGTGTATGAAGCAGTTCGTGAGCATTGTGGCTCATAGGTTTATCAAAAATATGCTTCATATAGACGTTTTTATGTAAGGATTTTCATGAGATTTTCTCAATGTTTTTGGAAGTATCTTCCGAATTGATTACAGATATTCTTTTCTTGAGAATTTCAGTATCTCCGTGGTGATAAGGGCTGTCCACCTCCACCAATACATCCACCTTTACATGCCATAATTTCTATTGCATGATAATGAGATCTTCCTGCCCTTATTTCATTAAGAAGCTTTTCTGCTTCACCAAGACCATGAGCAATTCCTATCTTTAAATCAAGATCTCCTACTTTTTACATCTGCACTTCTTACGCCTTCAAGTCCTCTTACTTCCTTGTAATCTATCTTTTTCAAGGCTTTCTCCTGTATACCAGTCGGCTGCAGTTCTCAAAAGCGGCTTCTATAACTCCTCCAGTTCTTCCGAAAATTACTCCAGCACCTGTAGATTCACCAAGAGGTTTATCGAAGTCATCATCTTCAAGTGCCTGGAAGTTTATATTTGCATATTTTTATAAGTCTTGCAAGTTCTCTTGTAGTTATACGATATCTGTATCATAATTTCCATCTTTTGAAAACTCTTCCCTGTCAGCCTCATATTTTTTGGCAAGGCATGGCATTACAGAAACTACAACAAGATCTTTTCTGTCAACTCCTAATTCCTTTGTATATATATTTTTTGCAACGGCAGAGAACATCTGCATTGGTGATTTTTGCAGAAGAAGGAATGTCCAGAAGATCAGGAAATTATGTTCAAAGAAATTTCACCCATGCTGGACAGCATGAAGTAAGCAGAGGTAATTTTACAGTCTTATCTCCTGCCTTATATCTAGTCAGTCTGTCAAGCAGTTCAGAAGCTTCTTCCATTATAGTCAGATCTGCGGCAAAATCTGTATCAAATACTTTATTGAATCCAAGTTTTCTAAGAGCTGCAACTAGTTTTCCAGTAACACGTGTACCCTGCAGGATATCCAAATTCTTCTCCCAAAGGCAGTTCTTACTGCAGGAGCAGTCTGAACAATTACTGTTTTTAGGGTTTGCAAGAGCAGCAAGAACATCCCATGTTGCATCTCTTTTCAACGAGAGCTCCTGTAGGACACACAGCAACACACTGTCCACAGAAAGTACATACTGAATCTTTAAGATCCATTTCAAGGGCTGTAGAAACAACAGCATTAAATCCTCTGTCAATTGCTGAAAGAACACCGACAGTCTGTACTTCATTACACATAGTTTCGCAACGTCTGCACATTATACATTTATCTCTGTCACGTATAATTGCTTTTGAGGCATCTTTCTATAAGTTGATTCCTTACCTTGATACTTTTATTTCTCTTAAACCAAAAGATATGGCAAGGCTTTGCAATTCACATTCTCCTGATTTCTGGCAAGTCAGGCAGTCTTTAGGGTGATCTGAAAGCATAAGTTCCAGAACTGTTTTTCTGGAGTTCAGCACTTATAGTATTAGTACGGACTTCCATCCTTCAAATACAGGAGTAGAACATGCCGGAGCAAGATTGCCTTTTTCCTGTCACTTCAACAACACAGACTCTACATGAAGCAACTTTGCTTACGCATCCAAAATCGTTTAAATTAAGATAACATAATGTAGGAATATTTATACCTACTTCTTTTTGCGACTATATGTATTGTAGTTCCTGCCGGAACCTCGTACATGTTTATCATCTATTATAACATTTTACCATTTTTATCCATAATATCTCGCTCCTTTACTAAGCTCTGTCTATTGCACTGAACTTGCATGTACTATAACAAGCTCCACATTTTATACAGGCATTCTGATTTATTTCATGTCTAACTTTTACTTGTCCACTTATACAGCTTACAGGACATACTCTTGAACATGCGGTACATCCTATACATTTTTCATTAATCATGTATCTTACTAAATCAGTACATTTACCTGAAGGACATTTTTGTCCCTAACGTGAGCAACATATTCATCCCAGAAATTGTGCATAGTTGATAATACAGGGTTCGGAGCAGTTTGTCCTAATCCACAGAGTGAAGTATCCTTAATTACATGTGATAATTCAGAAGCTTATCCAGATCTTCCTCAGTTCCGTTTCCGAAGTTATTTTTCAAGAAGTTCCAGTAGTCTCAAGTTACCTATTCTACAAGGCGTACATTTTCCACATGATTCATCAACTGTAAAGTCAAGATAGAATTTTGATACAGAAACCATACAGTCATCTTCATCCATAACTATCATTCCACCTGACCCCATCATAGATCCTTTTTCCTTAAAGTGTCAAAATCAATAGGAGTGTCAAGATCTTTTGCAGTTAGACAACCTCCTGAAGGACCTCCTGTCTGGACAGCCTTAAAGGCCTTACCATCCTTGATTCTACCACCAATTTCATATATAACTTCCCTGAGGGGTAGTTCCCATAGGGATTTCTATTAATCCTATATTGTTTATTTTTTTCCTGCAAGGGCAAAAACTTTTTGTTCCTGGCGAACTTTTGTTCCCATATTTTTAAATACACCTTCTTCATCATTTATGATGAATGGAATATTTGCAAATGTTTTCGACATTATTTACATTTGTAGGTTTACCCCAGTAACCGCTTTCAGCAGGAACGGAGGTTTTGTAGTAGGTTCTCCCTTTTACCTTCCATAGAATGAATAGAGCAGTTTCTTCTCCGCAGACAAAAAGCACCTGCACCGTATTTTTATCTCTATATCGAAGTTAAATCCTGAATTAAATATATTTTTTCTCCAAGAAGTCCTCTTTCTTTTGCGGCTTTTATTGCCATTTGAAGGATTTTTACAGCAAGAGGATATTCAGCCCTTATGTATACAAGACCTTTATTTGCACCTATGGCATATCCACATATTGCCATGGCTTCTACTATTGAATGGGGATCTCCTTCCAGAATTGTCCCTGTCCATAAAAAGCTCCGGGATCTCCTTCATCTGCATTGCAGACTACATATTTCTGATCAGCTTTTGTTGTTGAGGGCAAACTGCCATTTCATTCCTGTAGAGAATCCACCACCACCACGACCTCTGAGACCTGAATCCTTTTATGATATCAACTACTTCCTGGCTTGTCATTCTCACAGCTTTTTCAAGAGCTTTTATACCCTTGATGATAGATATAGTCATCTATATCTTCAGGATTGATTGAACCGCAGTTACGTAAAGCTATTTTTTCTCTGTTTTTGTAAAAATTAATCTGGTCTGAATTTTTGTATTGTCTCTTTTGTGATAGGGTCTTTATATAAAAGTTTCTTAACTGTTTCATTTGTAATTAGGTCTTTTGCTACTATTTCGTCCACATCATCAGGAGTAACTTCGCGTAAAATGTATTATCAGGCATTATCTTAACAATAGGGCCTTTTTCACAGAAACCAACACAACCTGTCTTAATAATTCTTATTTCACTTTCTAAACTAAGTTCTTTAACTTTATTCTGTAGATTTTCCAATATCTTATCGTTACCGAAGACATACATCCTGTTCCACCACATACTATAACTTCCTTCCGATAAGTTCTATTATTCTCCACATCCGTTATGATTTTATTTAAATCATTTTCAGAAGTTATTCGTAACATAAAAATTTCCCTCCATCTTTACAGCTATATAAAATATAGCCCTTCATTCTAATATTCTGCTAAAATTTTTGCTACATCTCCAGGTTTCACTTTCTGATAAACTTTCTCTCCAACAAGAACAACAGGAGCTATCGCGCAGGCACCTACACATCTTAGTGCATCCATAGAAAATTTTCCATCATATGTTGTTTCGCCCTAGGTTTTATTTTTCAGATGTTTTCAAATTCTTCCAGTACTTTATCAGCTCCTTTAACATAACATGCTGTTCCCATGCATACTGAAATAGGATGTTCTCCTTTCGGAATCATTGTAAAGTAAGAATAAAAACTGACTACACCATAAACATGGGCTAAAGATTCGTCCAGCTGTTCAGCAACAAATGCCTGCACATCTGAAGGCAAGTATCCGAATATACTTTGCGCTTTATGTAGAACGGAGATTAAAGCACCTTCCTTTGTGTCCATTGAATCAATAAAATCTTTCAGTTCTTTAAAGCCCTGATCTTTTTATTTTATTAGTACAGTTACACATTTTTCCTCCTTGCTTTTTAAAAAGTGTTTTTGTATATTTTAATTATACCTCGCTTTTATTGCCAGTCAATAAATTATAAAAATCACTTGTTTTTGTAAATGCAATTATATTCTCTTAAATATAAAAGGGTTTGATATTGTTATTTTTAAAGGAAATTATTTTTCAATTGATAATCAAATATTTTGAAATTTAGCTATTTTAAAAATAAAACAATAATGGAACTTTATAAAAATAAATATATAATATATGGTATTTTCTAAATATAAATGAACTTAAAAATAATAAAAACAAAAATTTCTTATGAAATTGTAAAAGATAATTTTATAAAAATGTGGTATAATAGTAATACTTTTACTTAATATTAATAAAAAATGTAAAAACAAAAAAATATTCGATTTATAATTTGATTTTTCATTTTTCAGAATATAATAATATGGAAATAGTAAAAAAATAGTAATTTAATTGAATGGAAGGAGGAAGTAACTGATTATTTTATTATAGATGTGAAGCATGTTTTAAAATTAAAAACCTAATTGACATAAAAAGAAAATTTAAAAATTACAGAATAACAGAAGGAGAATTTAAATGATTGGAATGGAAATAATTGACGAAGTTTTAAAAATGGTTTTGCAGAAAGCCTGACAGTGAAAGTGGTATCATTGAGGCTGCTGCTGGCAGTAATTTTTGTAGGGATAGTAGGTTATACTAGGGAAAGAAACAATAAACCTGCAGGTTTCAGAACACATATACTGGTATGTTTTGGAGCGGCTATAATATCAATGGTGCAGGATCAGCTGAGACTGGATATTATGGAACTTGCACGGGCAAATGCTGAAGTGGCATCAGTAGTAAAGACGGATTTGGGAAGACTTGGAGCACAGGTTGTCAGCGGAATAGGATTTTTAGGTGCAGGGAGCATAATGAAGGAAAAAGGTGAAACTGTAGGTGGAATGACCACTGCTGCAGGAATATGGGCAACAGGCTGTGCAGGTCTGGGAATAGGATGGGGATTTTATAATCTTGCTTTTCCGGCAATAGTGTTTTATGCTTTTAATACTGGTTTTCTTTAAAAATTTGAATCTAGAATTGAAAAAGATTATGTCATTAAATTTTTGAAATAAAATTTTTAAATGAAAAAGATTATGAAAAGGAATTGTTGATGTATTTGAAGTGATAAGCAAGAAACTTATAAGAATAATTCAGATAAATAAGCGTCGTGTTGATGATACAGTTTTTCTTACAGTAAATATAGAAGAAAGCATAATAAATGTATCTGATGTAGTTACTGCACTTTTCGGCATTAAAAATGTGGAATATGTAAAGAACAGCTAGGGGAAGAAAGTAAATTATAAAATATTTTATTGTTAGATTTATGATAAAATGAAATAAGGAGAAAAAAACATGGCTTCTAGCAAAAGAATATTTGGATTTTATACTGGAACAGCTGACAGGGCTGGAAGATATAAGTTACAGGGCAATGATGGGTGAATACATACTTTATTATAAAAAATAAAGTTATTGGCGGGATATATGACAACAGATTTCTCTTAAAAAATAACAGAATCTTCAGAAAGGTTTATGCCAAATGCAAAAATTGAAAATACCATATGAAGGGGCAAAAGGAATGTTATTAGTTGATGATTTTGAAAATAAAGAACTTCTGGCAGAACTGTTTGAAAAATGTACGAGGAGCTGCCAATGCCTAAAATAAAAAGAAGAAATAAAAAGGAGAATTATTACAGATGAAAAGCATAAGAAGAGTAATTTTTATTTATTGATTACAATACCTCTATTTTCTGATTACCACATTAATAATGGGAAAAATTTTTTTATGGAAATGATAAACTGGAAAAGAGAAATTTGTCACTGAAATAAAAAGTATAAAAGATGTTGATATCACAACATTTAAAAAGGCTTACAGCCCTCTATGCAGCAGACAGTGAAAAAGTATATTATAAAGGGAAGTTGTAGAAGGGATAGACAGGAGTTCTTTTTGAAATAATAAGGCTTGACCTGGCAAAGGACAAAGATAGCCTTTATTTTTGGGAAATAATAAGCTGGATATAAGCTCAAAAGGTTTTTCTTTTTAGGAAATATTTCAAATGCACCATCAGCACAGGTTGGAATAAATACAAGCGTATATTTTAAGAATTTTTGAAAGCATTTATTATGCTGTTTTTGATATAGAAAAATAAGGTAATCAAGATAAAGAAAATAGAAAAATGCTGATAAAAACAGCTTTAAATCCTTAAAGAATGATTTTTGCAATGGATAAGGGAAGTGTATACTACAAAGGGGAAAAGCTGGAAGGAGTAACTTACAGCCAGATAGAAATTCTGGAAAAATCAGATAAGGTAGATGACAGAAAAGTTCCAGGATATAGAAAAATAAAGGAAGGTTTAACAACGTAGAACATAAACAAAAGCTGAAAATTATAAAAATATGATAGAGCAGTTAAAAATATAACGAGGGGGAAAAAGTGGGAATAAAAAGATTATCTTGGAGAAACAACTTTATACGAGAAAAAGAAAAATTTAGAAATACAAATAAAAAACAAATAATTGAATTTGTTGAAAAATAATGAAATTACAAGGATAGATTTAGAAAATATGTTAAATATAAAAAGAAAAGCGTGCGAGAGAATTATTAAGATATTCAGTAGAAAATAACATATTGGAAAAATTAGGAAAACTAGAAATATAAAAATATGTAAAAATAGAACTGTCGGAAAAACACGCAAATCGGAAAAAACCGTCGGAGAAAAATTAAGCAACGAAAAATCACTAAAAAAATCGTTGCTTAAAAATTATTGATTTTTAATTCACAAAAATATTTTTCTTTGTGTTGTTTTCATTTCCTATATATTAGTATAGCTAAAATAATAGAATTGTTATAAATTCTATCTACAAGCTCTAGGAAAAGTGATTTCCTAGTTTCCAGTATAATCGAATTTTTGGAAAAATAATCTTCGTAATTTTTATCGTGCCAAAATTGGGTTATTTTGGTGTAATGATTTGCGAGCCACTGATTTGGATTGTGATGGTGGGGCAGTTGGGTTTGGGCGTTTTATAGGAATGGGTATATTAGAAAAATGAAATAAAAAGGATGTCTCATAAGGAGAATAAAAATACAAAATCATAAATTTTATATATGATTATTTTTTTATAAAATTAATAAAAACAAACATCTTTAATTTCTAAGAATATATAATAAGAATATATATATATATGTTTTTGGGATAATTTCTAACTTATGAGACACCTCTCTAATTAATCAATAAAATCAGCCATTAACTCGTTTACAACTTCTTTAACAGATTTAATTTCCTAATAAAAACTTACTCCTAAACCAACCGAAAATGTATCCATTTTCATCCCCATCAAGCATTCCGAGTTTCATATTTTTCTTCTACTCTGTTTTAAGAATAGTTCTTCTCTTGTAGCACCGTTTTTATCCATTTCAACTAATTCTGCCGATAGTTTTGTAGGAATAGATCTGTAAAAAGTGAGGCAATGTTCTAAAAAATATGTAAATCTTCAGCAGTTGTCTTTAGTATTAATTCTTTTACGTTCTGTGCTGTTCTTGCTTCTTCTGTAGCTAAAAAAATCTTGTTCCAAGAAATACTCCTTCAGCTCCAAGTGCAAATGCGGCTCTGACCCCACGTATATCAGAAATTCCTCCGGCAGCCATAACAGGAATATTTTTACAGCATCCACTATCAACGGCACTATCGAAAAAGTTCCAATTTGTGCTCCAGGTAATGTTCCACCTTCATCAAATCCAGTCGCTACATAGACATCAGCCCCTAGTTTTTCTGCCATTCTAGCATTTTCAATAGTTGGGTCTAAGGGTCTAAAAACAATTTTTATTCCAGCATCTTTTAATCTTTTAAAAGTCCCGTTATAATCCGTTCCATCAAGCCCATTTACCAATGCAACATTAACTTTTCTTCAATTATCATATCTAATAACGGTTCTGTAAATCTCATATCAGTATCGACTAAAATAACAACACCAAAAAGGTTTGTCAGTTAATTCTCTTGTTTTTCTAATTTCTTCCCTCATTCTTTCCATTGTTTCCTGTGGAGAAGGCGTCATTGTTGTTTGACCTGCACAAGGTCCTAAAATTCCTAGTCCACCGGCATTACTCACTGCAGCTACCAATTTTGCATCTGTTAGCCATGCCATTGGTCCTTGTATTATCGGATATTTGATTCCTAAAAATTTCTGTTATTCTATTTTTCATTATTATTCTCCTCTCAATTTTTATTGATTTTTGTTTTTAAATATTATAATACATTTACACTAAATATTGAAGTAGACAATAAAAATGACATAGTATTAAAAATGTACTCTTGTGATATTAGGAGGTTTTATAATGGAAATTTTTGAAAAATTTGAAATAGAAAAATATAAAAAAAGAATAATAGAATATGTGGAATAAATTATACTCAAAAAATTTTTGCAGGAAAATGGAAAATAACAATTATCTGGTTTTTAAAATGAAGCCAGAAGATATAGTGAAATCAAAAAGGTTTTATCGAATATTTCTCAAGGTTCACTTACTAAACAGTTAAGGGGGACTTGAAGAAGACGGTATCGTGGGAAGAAAAGTTTATCCTGAAGTTCCTCCTAGAGTTGAATATTTTTTTGACAGAGAAAGGATTGATTCCTGTCCTCGATACAATGGAAGAATTTGGTAACTTTTATGTTGAGGAATACATAAAAAAATAAAAAGTATATAGAATTATATTATAAATCTATGATTATACAGAAAACAAAATTAGTTGAATTTTTCAGATTTTTAATGGATTTAGAGTGGTAATGAAAAACTTAAATTATGATTTTATAAAAAAATTTAAATAATAGGGAATCCACAATTAAAACTGAAATCAAAAAGAAAGATTTTAGAAGTGCAAACTCAAAAAAATAATGGAATTTTTGAAACTAATAATGAACTTACACGATTGAAATTAGAAAAAAACTTTTGAATATAAAAGAAAGCTGTGCGAGAGATTTGTTAAGATATTTGGTGAAAAATGATATGTTACAAAAATAGGGGCAACTAGAAATATCAGATATATAAAAACCATCGGAAAAATGATATAAAAATTACTTCAAATACTTAAAAATAGCGATTTTTGAGAAAATATTATTAAATTCAATTGGTAAAAACCGTCGGAAAAACCAATCGTAAAACCGTCGGAAAAATTAAGCAACGAAAAATCACTAAGAAATCGTTGTTTAAAAATCAATGATAAAAACTAATATTTAAAAATTTCACATTATTTTTAGAACTAAATGCATTTTGAAAAATCCATCGGATAAGTTAAATTCGAAAAGTTTCACGGCTGATGTAACCTACAGTTTTGTCGCTTTCGTAAAGTTGAATGAGAAAAATCTGCCATTTCTTCGGATGTATGATAGTTTGGATAAGATTTATCATAATCAAAAATTAGTTTTACCAGTTGCGACATTTCCAAAGTTAGTTTTTGGTTGCAGCGGGTGCTAGGACTTTTGCTTTTAATTGTGCGTTGTTTTGCTTTTAATTCTAGTGCAAGTCCTTCTGTAGAAAGGCGTTTACGTAGAATTTTGTGGCACAGTGAGACAATTGCGTTTGGGACGATTGTGTAGCCTCCTGCTGAGGAGATATTGATTAATTGAGAGCCTTTTTCGTTGTGGTAATCTTGGACGTATAAGGAAGATAGCAAAGTTAATGCTTCTACATTGAGATGAAGCATATCTGAAATTTTATTTAAGAGCTGCTTTTTATATCGCCATACATTCCAAAACCTGCATTGTTTATTAAAGTTTCAATGTGATAATTTTTTTAATTTTGAATATAGTTCAGGGATTTTATCGACATCTGTTAAGTCAAAATCTATTACAAGAATGTCCAAATCTATTACAAGAATGTCCAAATTCGGATTTTTCTTTAAAATTTCGCTTTTTAAGTCTTCTATTAAATTCTTTCTTCGTGCAATCAAAATAAGATTTTTGTTTAATTCTGCAAATTTTAGAGCTACAGCTCTACCTATTCCCGAACTTGCTCCTGTTATAACAGTATATTTTGTTTTCATAGTTATTACCTCCATAAATTTGATAAATAAAGGATAGCAGTTAGAGTATAGTATAAGTCAAGAGTTTTTGAAAGGAGAAAAATAAAATGAAAAAGAATGAACAAAAAAATAATGCAAATAAAGGAATTTTTCAGAAAAAAACAGAGCTTAACTCCATATACAATAAGGTTTTATGAAAAAAAGAGCTGTTTTCGTGTCAAAAGAGATGAAAAAATAGAAGAATATACGATGAAACCGATATTGAATGGATAAAAAAATGTTAAAAAGATTAAAAGACATGGGAATGAAATTGAGTGAAATTAAGAAATATTCAGATTTACGATATGAAGGGAACGGAACGATAAAAAGAAAGAATGAAAATTTTGACAAATCATAAAAAAATATGTAAACATAGAAATTGAAAAGTGGCAAAAATATACAAAATCTTGATGATAAACTTGAGATTTATGAGAGTTTTTTTAAAAAGTAATAGAGATTAGAAGGAGAAAAAGATGGATGAATAAAACTGTATTAGGGTGGTGTAATGATAGAATTTTAATCTATTTTCTGTATAAATTTTTACAGAAACAGATGAGAATACAGCAATGTTTGTGCCAACAGCACGGGAAGTGCACATTTTCTGTACAACTTCACATATTTTTCTACACAATCGGAGCATTTTATAGCGACAAAGTTAAGAAAAATATTAGGCAGAACAAAAATTTAAAAGAAAATAGTGATATTTTTACAAATCCAATTTGTTTATAGTATTTTTATCTGTTATAATTACTTTAATAAGGACAGATAAATCATTTATAAACCGATTGGAAAATTTTTATTTAAATTTAAAATAGGGAATTGGAATTTATGAGAAGAAATCATAAAAAAATATAATGCTGCTGGGAACAGGGTCAAATGTAGGGAAAAAGTATAATTGCGGCAGGACTTTTGCAGAATATTTTATCAGGATGGCTACAGAGTATCTCCTTTTAAATCATGAATATGGCACTAAATTCATTTATTACAAAAAGATGGAAAAGAAATGGGGAGGGCACAGGTGGTACAGGCGGAAGCTGCAAATATTGAGCCTGAGTCTTTTATGAATCCTGTTTTGCTGAAGCCTACAACAGACAGGAAATCTCAGGTTATTGTAAATGGTAAAAGTATATAAAAATATGGATGCAAGAGAATATTTTGCCTACAAGCATAATCTGAAAAAGGATATAATGGCAGCATATAATCACATAAGGGAAAATTTTGATATATGTGTGCTCGAGGGGGCAGGAAGTCCGGCAGAAATTAACCTGAAGGAAGATGATATAGTAAATACAGGAATGGCTGAAAATGGCTGACTCACCCATACTTCTGGTTGCGGATATAGACAGGGGCGGAGTATTTTGCCGCCATATATGGAATCAGTTATGCTCCTTGAGGAAAATGAAAAGAAAACGTATAAAAGGTGTAATTATAAATAAATTCAGGGAGATAAAAAGCCTTTTAACATCAGGAGTTGAAATGATAGAAAAGCTGACAGATATTCCGGTAATTGGAGTTGTACCCTTTATTCCTCTTGGAATTGAAGAGGAGGACAGTCTTGGAATAGACAAATACAATGAAAAAGGGAAGGAAAAAATACGGATATCGATTATAAAACTGAGACATATATCAAATTTTACTGATATTGATGCACTTAGCCACTATAATGATGTTTCACTGAAGTATGTAACAAAAGGTTCTGAACTGGGAAATGAAGACATTATTATAATCCCAGGTTCTAAAAATACGATAGAAGATATGAAAGACCTTATTGAAAAGAAAATAGGCGGGAAATAGTAAGGGTTGCCAGAAAAGGAACTCAATTTTTGGAATTTGCAGGGATTTCAGATGCTGGGGCAGAAAAATAATGGATCCGGAAAAAGTGGAATCAATCTTAAGGAAATTTCAGGACTGGGGTTATTGGATATTGAAACTGTCATGAAGACAGATAAAATTACAACCCAATACAGAAATACAGTTAAGAATGCTTCAGGAATACTTAAAGGAACTGAAGGCATGGAAATAAAGGGATATGAAAATACATCAGGGATATAGTTATCCTGTAAATGAAAAATAATAACTTAGGAAATATATTGAAAAAATGATACAGACTGTCTTTTTGGTGATGAAAAATTGAAAGGGGCAGTAAAAGGAAATATTGCAGGTACATACATTCATGGAATATTTGATAATTCAGAATTTACTAATCATTTTCTTAATGAAGTCAGAAAAATCAAAGGACTTGACAGAATAGATGAAAAACTTCAGTTACAGCGACTACAAGAACAGGGAATATGATAAACTGGCAGAGGTTCTGAGAGAAAATCTGGATATTAAGAAAATATATGAAATAATGGGATGTGAATAAATTGATACTTATAATAAAGATATGGATTGCCTATGTACTTGATTTAATATTTGGGGATCCTCAGAATATTATTCATCCTGTGCAAATTATAGGAAAAATGATAAATATAGGAGAAAAAAATCCTTATTGGAGAAAAAATATAAATCAGACAGGAAATATAAATTTTTGCAGGAATGATACTGAATATTACTGTTATTTCACTAACTTACGGAATAACTTATCTGATTCGTAGAACTTCAGAAAAATTCAATAATATTAACGGTTGCTGAAATTTATCTGATGTATACTGTATTTTCAATAAATTCACTTGCAAGAGAAGGGAACAGGGTTTACAATATACTGAAGGAAGGAAACATAGAGAGGGCCAGAAAAAGACCTGTCGTATCTTGTGTCCAGAGATACAGGGACAATGGATGAAAAATGATTATAAGAAGTACAATGGAAACAATTTCTGAAAAATACGGTTGACGGAATAGTTGCCCCCATGCTGTATATGTTTCTGGGTGGACTGCCGTTATCAATGACATATAAGGCAATAAACACCTTTGATTCAATGGTCGGATATAAAAATGAAAAATATATGGATTTTCAGTAAATTTTCTGCAAAGCTTGATGATGTGGCAAATTTTATTCCTGCTAGAATAACAGGAATTTTAATAGTAATAGCAAGTATGATTTTTAGGATATGACTATAAAAATTCCCTGAAAAATATTCATAAGAGATAGGAAAAACCATAGCAGTCCTAATTCCGGTCATGCTGAAGCGAGTGTGGCAGGAGCGCTGGGAGTACAGTTTGGCGGAAGGGTTTCCTACTTTGGAAAAAGAAGTTGACAAACCTGTTATAGGAGATAAAATAAAAGACTTTGAACTGGAAGATATTAAGAAAAACATAAAAAAATAATGTATGCTGCAAGTTTTTTTGAGTCTTGTAGTGTTTTCAGTAATATCTGTGAGGGATTTGTTTTTAATTTGAAAGTAAATTAGAAGGTTTTGCTCTATTTACTATATTTATTAAGTATATTATAAAAATATTAAATAAGGGAGTTGAATAGAATGTCAGTTGAAAATATAAATGGTTTTAACCATAAAAAAATATTGTAATAAAAATATATCTTTACATGTTGTAGAAAAAGGAGATGTTTTAAATCCTTGTATATTCTTTATTCATGGTTTGGCCTACTAATTGGAGAATTTGAGAAAGTAATGGAAATTTTATCAAAAATTTTATACAGTTGCTATTGATTTGCCTGGTATAGGAGAATCAAAAGGTTCTTTAAATTCATATGCCAAGGAGAATATTGCCAATTATATCTTAGAACTAATAAATGTTCTTAATTTAAAGAATATAATTCTTGTTGGTTGTGATGCAGGGGGACAAATAGTATATTCCTGTATAAAAACTTTCGGAAAAAACTTTCTGGTGCTATAATTATGAATGTCGTTATTCCAGGTGTTTCTCCATGGAATACCATAAAAAAATAACCCTATATATGGCATTTTAGATTTCATTTAATTAATGATTTACCTGAAAATTTAGTTTCAGGAGAGAAGAGATTTATTTTTCTTATTTTTATGATATTTTGTCTTCAGAAAATAATATTATATCTGATACCTATAAATCCTATTTTGTTCAAGCCTATTCAAATATTGACGCCTTAAAAATCAGGATTTGATTTATATAGAACTTTTATATTGATGAAGAAAATAATATTCAAACAAAAATATATCTGTTGAAATTCCAGTACTTTATTTAAGAGGAAAACAAGAAAAATGTTGATATAAATTTATATTTAAAAAGGTTTTTAAAGAAAATGGATTTAAAAATCTTTATCATGAAATTATAGAAGACTGCGGTCATTTTTTTCAGCATTAGAACAACCCGAAAAGGTATCAGAAGTGATAGAAAAAGTTTGAAAAAAATTGTTGAATAAAAATCTAGAAAAGATAAATGAATGCAGAAAAGGAGACAAAATGGATTTTCATGGTGGAAATATTTATAAAAATATTCAGGGATATAAAGAAATAAAGGAAATACTGGATTACAGCTCAAATATAAATCCATACGGAATACCTGAAAGTTTAAAAGAAAAAGAATAACTGAAAATCTTGAAATCCTAGAGAGATATCCGGATCCTGACTACATTGAACTTAGGCAAAAGCTGGCTCATCTGAATAAAGTTGATGTGTCTAATATCATATTAGGCAATGGGGCAACAGAAATTATATTTTTTTATTTATGGAGTAATAAATCCTAAAAAATATTAATAGCAGCTCCTACATTTGGAGAGTATGAGAGGGCAGTAAAAGGCAACGGAAAGATTGGAAAAAATTCAAGTATCCTGGGGAATTCTGATAAAAAGGATGATAGGGAACAGTTGTGGAAAAACAAAAAATAGAGATAGAATATTTTGAACTTAAGGAAAGTGATAATTTTAAGCTGAATATAAACAATTTGAAAAATGAACTTGCGAAAAATATGATTTGCTGATAGTATGCAATCCTAATAATCCTACAGGAAAAATTTTTGAAACTGGATGAAACTGAAGAAATACTAAAAGAATGTAACAAGTATAATACAAAACTGTTTTATAGATGAAGCGTTTATAGATTTTCTGAAAGATGGGATGAAGAAAAAGTATTATAAATACTAAGGAAAATAAACAGAATTTATTTGTAACGAGAGCTTTTACAAAGTTTTTGCTATGCCTGGACTTCAGCTAGGATATGGAATATATTTTGATAAAAAGCTTGAAAAGAGAATATCTGAAAAAGAGCCATGGAGTGTAAATATATTGCTGAAATGGCAGGATTGACAGTACTTGATGATACGAAATATATAGAAGAAACATTAAAATGGATAGAAGAAGAAAAAAATATATGTATGAAAAACTGAATAAAATTTCAGGAATAAGGTTTATGAAACAGAAGTAAATTTTTATTGCCGGAAAAAAATAGATGAGAAGCTGTTTTTCAGAAGGACTGAATGTAAAAGATACTAAGGAAAAATGCTTGAACAGGGAATACTTATAAGGGATGCTTCGAATTTTAAATTTCTTGATGAAAGATTTTCAGGCTGGCAATAAAGGATGAGAAAAATAATGATAGAGTTATCGAGACTTTGAAGAAAATACTCGATGATTTTATTTGAAATTTATTATTAATAAAATTCGACAACCTTAAAAAGCTTAATCTCTTAAGGTTATTGAACTTTTTCCATTCACATACTTGACAAAGAGCTTAAAAATTCAGTAGAATTAGGAAAAAAATAGTATAAAATTTGATAAAATTAAAAATAGTATAATTAAAGTAATAAAAAGTTGTAAAACAAATTATGCAAATTTTTGGTTTATCATCTGAAGAAGGAGGAAAAAATGAAAAAATGACAGTCTTATTATTACTGTACCTGTTGACAGTAGCGCTTTCCGCTGGGATTTACTTTGTTTTTCTAATACCATTATTAAATCTTTAAGTGATTTTCCCTCAGAGTTGGCTACAAAAACCATGCAAAAATCAACCAAGTTATTCAAAAATCCTTTCTTTTTAACCATTTTTGGACCACTTTTTGTTAGGTAGTACTCTATCCTGGCATTATAGCAGTAAAAAGAAGCAAGAGGTAGATTATGGATTTTACTCAGTTTTCTGTCATATTTTTCTAGGAGTCTTTTTAATCACAGTAGTATTTAATGTTCCTATGAATAATAAGCTGGATAACAATACAGATGGAAGCTATTGGACATACTATATGATATATTGGACTAGGTTCAATACTTTAAGATTTCTATGTTGTTTATTGACTATAATCTTTCTCTTCTTGGGACTTATTGCTTAAAAATAAGAAAGTTAATTGATTTCTTTTTAGATTCTTTTTATTTTTGAAGGCTCTTTTGTCAAGAGTGAGTGAAAAAGTTCGGTAACCTTAAGAGATTCTAAAGCAATGCAGCTTTTTAAGGTTGTCGAATTTTTATCCCATAAGATAACCTTTTATTACTTTTTATCTTGTTATTTTTCCCTTCAACAAATCCATTATTTATATTATATTTCTGTATATTAATTATTTCTTTTTCCCAGTTTGATAATGTTTCTCCAAAGCTTAATACATTCCTTTATCCCTGACTGTCTTAATTCTGTTATTAGTTTTCTCTAACTTATTATTAAATATTTCTGTATCTTTATTTTTCAAATAAATCAAAGAACTTTCTTCTTAGTTTGTATGCCTTGAAAAGTCTCTGAACGTTTCTTTAACTATTCTATTTTTGCACGTGCCGTACTGATTAAGCTATCAGGTTCTGCTCAGCTTCCAGTACTTCTTATAATTCTTATCCTGATGTCAGAAGTAAACAGCCTTATCCTCCAGTTATCTTGCCTTATGACTTGATATTTATCTGCTGCTATATTTGCATCTGGAAAATAAGATGTTGTCATATTTCTGAACTGCATGAACATGTCTATGCTTCCTTTTTATCTTCTTCGAATTAGGGTAAAAGAAACTCTTTTTATCGTTGATATCTTACTGTCCTTTGGAATATCAACCAATTTTACAGTTCTTGTCATATATGTCGATGATATTTCTTTTACCAAGAATAAAAGAGATAACAAAAATAATAAAAATATGATATAATTCTAAAAATAATAATTGCAGCTGTCAGCAGTGTTACATACAAATAGAGATTTGTCATGTAAGAAAATCTAAAAATACAGTGACAAATTCATTACAGAAGGAATTGTGAAAACAGATGGAAAATAAATGAAATAACAATTGGAACAAGGAAGTATTCTGGCTCTTGTACAGGCAAAAAGTGATGCTAATTGGAGACATGAAATTAAAGAAAAAGGAATGATTTTTAATGGGATAAAAGGTTTGATAAAAATTTTTCCATTAAAAAGTAAATCTGGAAGTCATAACTACAACCGAGATAAAAATCTGAAAGACTTTGCCAAGATGAGCTATACAGAAGGATCTGTTTGTAAAGGAAATAGAAAAGGAAATGATTGAAAATAAAAGTAGATTTAGCGGTACATTCCCTAAAGGATATGCCTTTCTGCGTACTCCTGACGGGCTCTTAAATGCACATGTTTTCCCATAAGGGAGGATAACGAGGATGTGCTTGTTTCAAGAAACGGACTAAAATTAAAGGAATTACCTGAAAATTCTATAATTGGTAGCAGGAAGTTACAGAAGAGAAAAGAAATACTGAACTTAAGAAAAAGATGTACAGGTAAAGCCTATACGTGGAAATATTCATACAAGACTGACTTGATGACGGAGAATATGATGCAATTGTCCTTGCGGCTGCAGGACTAAAAAGGGCAGAACTGGAAGACAGAATAACAGAATATTTTGATGTTGATACTCATGCCTGCACCAGGACAGGGAATACTATGTATCCAGTGCAGGAGAATGATGAAAGGATAAGGGGGATGCTGGAAATAATAAATGACAGGAAGTTACACTGATGTGTGAAGCCGAGAGAATTTTTCCAGAATTTTCAATGGAGGATGTCATACACCTATAGGATGTTCTTCGGTTGTGAAGGGGATATATTGAAATTAAAGGGAATGTATAGTAAAAATGGTAAAAAGAATATTTAAGCGGTGGAAGGTGACAAAAATCAGGCAAGGGAACTTGCAGAAAAATTGATCGAGGAGATAAGAAATGAAGAATAAAGGAAAGTCTACATTGCCGTTGTAGGATGTGGAAATGAAGGGCTTATAACGGTAAAACTTAAAAGTGCGCAGGCAGAATGTGTAATTTATGACAGGCTTGTAAATAAAAGCATACTGCAATATGTGAAACCTGCTGCAGAACTTATCTATATGGGGAAGGAAAATATGGAAGGGGGGGAACTGCAGAAACAGATAAATGAAATGATAGTGAAAAAAAGTATGGAAGGACTGACGGTGTTAAGGCTCAAAGGAGGAGACCCGTTTGTATTTGGGCGTGGCGGTGAGGAAATAGAAGCTACTTATAGCGAAAATATAGATTTTAGAGGTGATTCCAGGAATAAGTTCGGCAATTGCTGTTCCTGCATATGCCGGAATACCTGTAACACACAGGGAATAAATACTTCCTTTCATGTGTTTACAGGACATACAGATGAAATAGAGCATGATTATCCGACTATTGCAAAACTCGAAGGAACTCTCGTTTTTCTAATGGGGCTGGGAAATCTTGAAAAAATTGTGGCGAATTTACTGAAATACGGGAAAAATCCTGATACTCCGGCTGCTGTCATAAAAAACGGAACAACTGCAAAACAGGAGACATATACAGGAACGTTAAGGGCAATAGTGGACACTGTCAAGGAAAATAATGTCAAAGCGCCAGTTATAATTATAATTGGTGAAGTGGTAACTTGAAGATGAAATGGTTTGAGAATATGCCATTATTTGGGAAAAATATACTGGTTACAAGAAATAGGGATAAACAGGAGAGAATTACAGATAAAATTAATGAACTTGGAAGCCAGCCATAAATATTCCTTTTATAAATATAGAATATCTTGATTTTTGAAATACCTGACCTTTCGAAATACAGTACTCTTTTATTTAACAGCCTGAATTCGGTAATTGGATTCATGAGGGAAGATAGAGGATATCAAAGTACTAGGAAATCTTAAAATAGGCGTTGTAGGACAGATGAGAAGTGATATAGAATAATTCGGATTTTATCCAAAAGAGTATACTGTTTACAAAACTTGCGGCTGAAAGTATAAACTTTACAGAAGAAGGAAGAATATATTGTTTATAGTATCTAACTTGTCTCCTGTAAATGAAGAAAATATAGAATTATACATAGAAATTATGATAAACTGGTGATGTATAATGCATAAATTGAAAATTGACAGGAGCAGAAAAATATGTAGGAAAGTGATATTGATGTTTTCTGGGTTCATCAACTTTTGAATCTTTTGCAGCAGTCTTCATTTTAAGTGACATAATGAGATAAAAGAAATCTTGAGTAAAATACTTGCTTCAATAGGTCCTGTCCTACAAGAACTATAGAAAAATATGGACTGAAAGTAGGAGTGGAAGCTGAAGAATATACTGAAAACGGTCTTCTTCTCGCAATTCTTGATAAAACTGCTTCAAAATGGAACATATAAACAAATTTCATTTTATTTTCAGTTTAACGTGATACAATCCATACGTAAAATAAATTCAAAAATCAAATTCAAATAAGATTGCGAAAAGAGGTAAATAGATGACGTATTAGCAGGAATAATGCGAGTGTCAGTTTTAGGAATGGCAGAAACATCAGCTAAGCTGCAGGCCAGGAGCTGCTGGAAAAGAGCTGTATAACGGTGAAAAAAGTAGAAAATGCTCGGAGGCAGTAGCCTAAATTTTATTAATGCCTACTATTTTAATTTACTTGAAGGATGAATGACAACAACTGGTTTGAGGCACAACCTCTTACTGATAATTTTAAAGAAGATATATAGAAATCAGGAAAAAGCCCATAAAAATGTCGGACAGATTTTAGATGGTATAAATAAAACAGACCAGAGTTGTCAGAAAATATTCAGTGATTATATTCCTATATTTGGTGCAACAATATTTTATTTAGATGAATATTCAGTTTTGGAATGGAATCATATGATCCAGAAAACAGATTGTTACTTTGAAAAGATGAGCAGGAATAAATTACTATAAAAAGTGAGTGAAAGTTAAAGGAAATGGCTAATAGAAGGAGCAGGAACTGTAAATATTCCCAACTAGAATAAAATATAATAAATAAACTGTAGGAGAGCTTGAAATTGCTCTCATATTTAAGATTCTAATATAAATATTAAATAAAGAGTATGACAAGGAAGAGGAGAATTGTTTTGTGTATTCAAAATTCTAGATGAAACAATAAAAATATAGTACCTTCCAGCAGGAAAGAATGGTGGAAAAGGAAAAGACTGAATTCACTTCCGAAAACACCGAAAGGACTTGGAAAACTCGAAGAACTGGCAATACAGCTTGAAGGAATAAAGAAGAACTATAGACCCGAAAAGAAAATAGTTGTTGTAATGGCGGCAGACAATGGGGTGGAAAAGGGAGAAAGTCAGCAAATCAGAAGAATCGTTACTCAATATGTGGTGGAAGCCATGCTGCAGGAAAATCCTCCATAAATGCCCTAGGAAAAACTTTCAGAGCAGACATTGAAGTTGTTGATCTTGTAGATGAATCTGAGGACACAGAGGAAATAAATCTTACAGGATTATAAATAGAAAACATGAAAGCAGGACACGCAACATTGTCGAAGGTTCTGCAATGGTTGACATGCTATCTCAGCTATAAAGCTAGATACACAGGGATAGAAATACGATACGCGTGCTGAAGGCTATAATCTGCCACGGGATGGGTATTACACAGACCATAGAGTCGAAGTACTTACTAAAGCTGTCCTGGTGATTGATGTGAATAATGGTAGAGGTAGTGGATCACTTCTAGATGGTATAGATCACTGTGATCAAAGGTTGGGACTTGATGTGCGGGAATGTCAGGTATATCTTGGTGCAAGAGACAGTATTCAGTTGTAATGACGGTTTTATTTCATCAGTGGCGTTAGTCGCCACGGCTGTGAGAACTGCAGACTATATCGTTCACATATAAGTGAAGAACTGGACATGAAGAACTCAGATGGGCCTTTTCTTTTAATGAATATGAAACTGGGGGAAGGGACAGGGAGCTGTAATGATGTTTCCTATAATCGACAGCATGTAATATAGCACAGTCAGAAAGTATCCTGAGGTGTGATAAAGAAAAGAGTAAGGAAATGAGTATAGTTGTAATAATAAAAGATAGAAATACTGAAATTACCATTTTGTAAGGCATGAAACAGAATGAGATGTAATTAAAAGATTTCAGGGGACAGTTAAATACTCCATGTAACGGAAAAAGGAATGGAAAAATTAAAACAGGGAAAAATCTTGAAAATGTCTGTTTGAAGAGTTTATACAAGTGAACTGGAAAGGACAGTAAACTCTGCAGAGATAATTTTAAATGAAAACAGGGGATATAAAAAGTATGGAGCTGACTTGCGGAATTAAAATGAAGTTATTTTAGATGTAGCAGGGATTAAAAGTATGAAGAAGTTTTCTGAAATATCCTGAAGAGGCAAACAATTATTTTTATAATGTGAGAGAATTATAAGGCTGAAAATATAAAGCTGAAAACCTGAAGGATGCCCTGAAAAAGATTTTTAAGAGATAAAATAAAATTCTTGATAGCATAAGTTGGGAAATATACTTGTAGTTACTCATGGAACGGTATTTGAAATGTTTATAAATTATGTGGGAAACAGCGGTATATTTGATATTGATGAAAAAGAACTCTTATGGGTAACGAGGGATTACTAAGATTTTCAGTTATGAAGATGGAAAATTTCAGGAGAAACAGATAAATGATATGGATAATAGGTGGTACAAAGTTCAAGGAAATATTTGAAAAACTGACGGAAGAGACTGACGGGAGTATACTTGTCAGTAAGCAACAGAATATGGTGGAAAACTGGAAGAATATATCGGAAAGAAAGAATGAAGGCGGCAAAAGGAAACTGAAGGTAATATCTGAAGGCTGAATGAAGAACAGATGAAGAAACTTATCCAAAAAGAAAGTATAAAACTGATTGTAGATGCCAGTCATCCCTATGCTGTAAATGTAAGCAATTCAGTAATAAAAAGTGACAGGTGAGAAATGAATGTGAAGTATATAAGATTTGAAAGAGGCAATGCTTGACTATGGCAATGAAAATATAAAAATTGATTCTGTCATTGATGTTACTGAATTTGTCAGAAAAATGGAGAATAAAAATATATTAAGTACCTTGGTTCAAAACAATCTGGAAGAAATAAAGCCGATGGGGATAAATCTTTACGTAAGAAATACTTCCTACAGTGGATTCTGTAAGAAAAGCTGAAGAACTTGGCTATCTTCCATCAAAAATAATCGCAGTACAGGGGCCTGTAAGTAAAGTGCTTAACAGGCAATGCTTGAATCCTATAAGATAGATTATCTGATAACAAAAGGAAAGCGGAGCAACAGGCGGAGAAAAAGAAAAGATAGAAGCCTGCAGGAATACGGAACAACAGTTCTTGTGGTAAAGAGACCTTATGTTGATTATGGAACAGTTTACAATGAAATTGATAATCTGGTAAAAAGATGTAAAAATTATATAAGTATAAATCACTTTGAATAATCATAAAAATTTGTACTGCACCTCTATCTTGTGTCCAACTTTTTGGGGTCAGTACAAATTGATGAATTTTATAAATATTTCTCACTAATATAGTTGATTTTTCTTAGTCAAATTGTTTTCATCGTTAATTTCATGAATGTCTCTAATTTTTCGACTTAATTTCTTTTTAGTAAATCTAATATACTCTCTGATGTAATATTAGACTGGATAAGATCAATCATTTCTTCAAATGACATAAAGGAAATTGTAATTTACTTTTAATAAATTCATCATTGTTAAATGATGTGAGTGCTATCAAATGCTTGTTTATGATCAAAATTTTCTAATTAACTCAATATATATTGGTTCAGCATCCCATGCTACCTCTTTTCCATTAGTCAAAAACAGAGACTATAGTTTTTACATATTGAAAATTCATTTTTGGAGGAATTGTTTTATGTTTACCTGATAACGCTTTTGTAACTGTTTTGCAAATGTAACCTCACTGTAGAAATTATAAAAATTATTATGTGCTGTATATAGTTTTTCCAATGCTGACTTAATAACTGGTGTCTTAACAGTATCTGGCAAGTAAGATAATCCGCCTACAACTTCTAGAAATCTTTTGCTTCTCCTTTAGATCGATTATCTCCATTTGCAATAAATGTTGCACATCTAATGCCAAAATCAGATTTAACTTCCTCTGAAACAATTTCCATAATGAAGGAGCTAAATTATTAATATTAGTTCGTGTTTGCTGATTTGTTTCTTTATCAATATAAATTCCACCTTTAATTAATGCATCCGCTTTCTCAACATTTAATTCTGTAAAAATGATGTTATTGTTTCGGAGTGTTCATCATCAATTGTTTCAGATTTTATATTAACCCTCTGAGTTTGCTTATTTTGAATTTGTATACTAGACGGAGGTATAGAGATAACTTCTTTGATACATATTTCTAACCATGAAATTAAATTTAAACCTGTTAATTCAGAATGATTTGGATGTGCAGCACTTGTCCAATTTCTCATATATCGAATATAATCCCAAATGTTTATACCCTATTTGAGTAATTAAATCAATCTCTAAAGCTCCTTTAATTAAATCATAGTCATCTAATTTTGAAATATCCTCTGGAGCTAAACTGTTTTCTTCTATCATCATTAATAACAATATCATAGAAATATTTAATATCTCCGTTTATAATTCGTATTCTTAATTGTTTAATTGTTTCCATCCCATAGATAATTTAGAGCTGCATCAAAATAATCCTGTTGACACTGCAATAAAAGAATTTAGACAAGTAATATGCTTCAGAAGTTAAACTTGAATTCAGTTTACATAATGCATAAGGAAGGTTTCTAATAGCATTTTCTCTTTCTTCTATTTCTGATAAAACGTTTTTGTTTGTAGGTAATCCTATTTTATTTAAAATCGAAAAATACATATCATTTGAATCTTCTATAATTTTGAAACTTTTATCATTTGGGTTATTTGTAATAATCAAATCTTTTTGTCATAAATACCACCTTTTCTAGTATATAAATAAAATAATATTTAATTTATTATACCATATTTTACTAATAAAAACAAATAAAATATATAATTTAAAATAATAAACTATATAGCACTAAAAACTTTACAGTAATTTTTAAAATATGGGATAATATATAAAAATACAGAATGAGGTATGTTATGGACAGATTTTTAAGTTTTTAAATTCAGACAGGTACCAGTATACTGAAAGTGAGATATATCTGGAAAAAATAATATACGATCAGATGGCTGTTTTTGATGTATTTTTACGCACCAGTGAAAAATGATTATGCTATAGTCTACGGAATATATGATGTGCTGGAGCTGATAGAGATACTGAATGAAACATCCTGTGAAGACAGGAAAAATATCTGTCAGAATTATCAGATAATGAGAAATTTTATAGAATATATGTCCAATATGAAGTTTACAGGGTCGATAAGGGGAGTAAGAAGATGGTGAGATTGTTTTTCAAATGAACCTGATTCTTACAGTTACAGCACCTCTGATTCGAGGGATACGGAAACGCCAATTTTAAACGTGCTGAACTATCAGATACTTACAGCGACGGTAACATCGAAAATTATACAGGCAGCCAAACACAGGAAGTCCTGTTTTTGGAACCAGAAGGCGTCGAGCTTTGAGGCTGCAATGTCTATGGTAAAAGCCTGTTTCATAACAGGATCGCGCATCCCATTCAAACCTTATGGGGGAGTATTTTTATAATTTGAAAAGTACCGGAACGATGACACATGGATTCATTCAAAGCTTCGGTATGGATAAAGATTCAGAATACAGGGCTTTTAACCAGTTCATAAAAACATACAGAAATAAAATATCCTTTAATAATGCTGAGTTGATACATATGACACAATGGAAAGTGGTATAATATCTGCAATAAGGGCATTCAGGGATAATGGAATAAATGATGGATATGAAGGAATGTATGGAATTAGAGGTAGATTCGGGAAACCTGGAGATTATCAAAAAGTCAGAAAAATTTTAAATGAAAGGGGTTTTACAGGGCAAAAATAATTCTCACAGGAGGGCTTGACGAGATAAAAGAGCTTATAGAAAATGCTGCAGAAGTTGATATATTTGGTGTAGGAGATGCCATTGCACTGCCTGAAAAAGGATAAGCACTGTATATAAAATGTCTCAAAAATCGGAGAAAATAATGTAATGAAAATTTCTGATGAAGAGCAGAAAACTTCACTGCCTGGAAGCAAGGTACTGTACAGAATTTACGAAAATGATGATTTTTCAGATGTCATAATGCTTGAAAAAGAAGAGCTGAAGAAAAATGTAGCAAAACTGATAATTGATTATATAAAAGATGGAGAAAAATTGAAGAAAACTGCCGATTGCTGACTATGGAAGAAGCCAAAAAGATATTATGAGGGCAATCTTACATATCTGATATATATAGCGAAAAAGAGAAAACAGGGTAAATCTTTCAGAAAATTTATCTGAAGGGAAAATCTTATGAAAAAGAGTTGATATTTAACTAATATGTTTTTATAATACTAAATATATAAAAGATAAGTTAGAAGGAAAAAGATGATAAAAGATTTATAATTTTATTACAGTTTATGACGAGAATTCCCATTCCTGTAAAAAGTTGAATATGATGAGGAGAAACTGGGAAAAATCGATAAAATATTTTTCCACTGGTAGGACTGATAATAGGGATTTTTCTGTTGCAGTAAATGCAGGAAAAGTCATAGAAAACAGGCAGATTACTGCGGTAGTTGTAATAATGGCAGAGATACTGATAACAGGGCTTATACATATCGACGGACTGGCAGATACTGCTGATGGACTTTTCAGCTATGCAGACAAGGAAAGAATGCTTGAAATTATGAAAGGATTCCAGAATAGGAACAAATGGAACGGTGGCATATACTGTATTTTCTGGCAAAAGCTGTGTTTCTGGTGGCAGTGAAGCCGGAATACATTCTCCTCTATCCAATTATTTCAGGCTGTCCACATCAATAAATGCAGGACTGGGGAATACGCCAGAAAGAAGGGTATGAGTAACGGGATAATTGAGAAAAATGGGAAAAAGGAAGCAGTCATTTCTGTAATGATAACAGCTGCGCTGTCTTTTTGCAGTATTGAGATTTAAAGGGTTAATTGTGATGGCGTGCTTGATATTGTTCTCACTTTTTCATGGAAAATGTAAAAAGAAAAATAGATGGAATAACAGGGGATACAATGGGAGCATCACTTGAAATTACAGGGATATTAGTTCTATTTGCAGGAATAATATTGAAATAATATACAAAATATATATTAGTTGAAGGAGAGGATTATGTTTTTCCATTATTTTGTAAAATCATTGAAAATAAGGAAGTATTGATTATCAGCGGGGGAAAAAATAGGTGGAAGGAAGCGCAGACTTTAAAGGAATATGGAGGAAATGTTACTGTGTATTCTGAAAAAGTTACTGAAGATACAATACTGGAAGATGAAAAATATAAAAGTAGTAAAATAAAAGCGTATCACACGATGAAACAGAAATAAGGGAACTTGTATATTTTCTTGTGGTGGCTGCTACAGATGATACGGAATTAATGACAGGGATATCATATGTATGTATGATGAAAAATATTCTTGTAAACAATGTCTCTTCAAAGACTGAAATGAATTCCATGTTTGGGGGAGTTGCGAAAAATGATGAGTTTCAGATAGGGATGAGGATCCTATGGACTGCAGAAGATCGAAGGCATTAAAAAGGAAAAGTGCAGCAGCTTATAGATGAGATTTCGAAAAACAGAAAAAGGAGTTGAAAATGTATAAAAAGACACAGAAAATTGAGAAACAGCAGTGCAATAAGAAATTTAGTCATATTTATCTTGAAAAAGGAGATTTAATATATCCTATTTTTATTGAAGAAGGGAGAAAATATAAAAAGGAAATTAATTCAATGCCGGAATTTTCAGACATTCAATCCGATAGAGCTTGATGAAGAGATGGAAGAACTGAAAACTTGGAATAAGTTCCATATTGCTGTTTGGGATACCTTTACACAAAGGGATGAGTGCGCTACGGAAGGGGTATAATGAAAATGGGGTCATTCAGAATGCGATAAGATATAAAGAAAAATATCCTAGAATTTTTAGTCATTGGAGATGTATGCTGCTGTGAATATACAAGTCATGGACATTGTGGAATACTTGATGAAAAGGGAAATGTGAAAAACGATGAAACTCTGGAAGTGCTGTCAAAAATAGCATTGTCCTATGCAAAAGGCAGGGGTGGACATGAGTGGCACCTTCAGATATGATGGATGGAAGAGTGAGAAAAATATCCGAGGGTTCTTTCAGAAAATGGATTTAACAATATCCCGATAATGTGCTATTCCATAAAGTATTCATCTTCATTTTACGGGCCTTTCAGGAAGCGGCAGGTTCAGCACCAAAATTTGGAGACAGAAAGTCGTATCAGATGGACTTCAGATATTCAGGAGATGCACTGAGTGAAGTGGAAGCGGATCTCATGCAGGGGGCGGACATGGTAATAATAAAGCCTGCTGTAGCTTATCTGGATATACTTTATAAAATCAAGGAAATTTTTGGAGTTCCTGTTATAGCCTACAGCGTTTCGGGAGAATATTCCATGATAAAGGCTGCAGCAATTAATGGCTGGATAGATGAAAAAGTATAGTTATGGAACAGATGTACGCTTTTAAAGGAGCAGGAGCAAAATGCAGTAATAACTTATTTTGCAAAGGATGTGGCACGATATCTTGATGAGGATAATTTTTAAAAATCAATATATAGGAGATGAAAAACTATATTTATTTCATTTGTTATAATTTTGCTTATATAAAACAGTCATTCATTGATCAAAAACTCGCCAAAGAGGCTCAGACATTGATTCTAAATTCGACTCCTGTTTATATTGTAAAGTCTAAATAATTCATAAATATAGCTTTTTGTTTATATAGATTTTAGAATTATAGCAATGTTAAAATTAAAGAAGAGTTAGTTTCTAATTGTTGTTTTCGTATTCCTCTGCAATCATTTTATCTATAATTTTTATTAATGTTTTTGTCAGTAGATTTCTTCTGTAAGCTCTTCTATAACTATCAAAAATATAATAATATAGGGGAAAATATAAAAATACTAGAATATATTTAACAGCTTCTTTATTAAGGTGAAACCCATTACCATTGAAACTTTTATCTATCACGTTAATGAAACAGAATATAAAAGAGAAGTTATTGCCTGTCCAGGAGTGAGATCAAGAATAGAAATTTTCTTGATTTTATTCTCTAAATATTCTTCGAAAATTTGTCAAATTTTCTATTTTTGTTTTTCTTTAAATATTTTATTTACCTTTTCTTTTAAAAAGAATTTTTAAGTGAAACTTCATATAGAAGATAGAAAACTACGTAGAAAACAAAGAGATGAGGCTAATACATATTACAACGATGTATTTTTATAGTAATACTGAAAAGAACATATAATTACAAATGCAGCAATAATTATATTTTGCTTATTATAAAGTTCTTTGATTTTTAGAACGGTACTCTTTTTCTAGTTCAAAATACTTTTTTCATTATCATTCATATTTAATACCTCTTTCATCTTTTTATATAATTATTATAGCGTATATTAAGATAATTTTTCAAATTAACTATTCTTAGAAAATAAATAGTACTTGTATGTATTTCAAAAATAAAATATAATAGAATTAAAATATATCTGGAAGGAGGCTGCATAATATTTTGTGCAGGAGAAAATATGGGAAAAAGCGATTCTTGTAACGAGTTTTGGAACTTCACATAAGGATACGAGGGAAAAATGTCTTGATGTGATAGAAAATAAAGTAAAAAGAAAAATATGGGCAGGAAAAGGTTGAAAAAGAGCCTACACTTCAGGGATTATAAGAAGGATAATAGAAAAAGGGGAAGGAATTCATATATATGATCAGAAGGAAGGTCTGGGCTTTGAAAACAAAGGGATATAATGAGATAATAACAATGTCTCTGCATATTCTTGGAGGAATTGAATATTCAAACTGGATAACAGCTATGGGAAGTAACAGAACCTCTTTTAAAGGCAGAAGAAGATTATCTGAAGATTGTAAAATAATGAGGAATTCAACAATTTAGAAACGATGCAATCGTATTTATGGGACATGGAACAGAAAGTGCCGCAGACAGTACATATCAGAAATTGCAGGAGGAATATATAAAAGCTGGATAATATTTTTGTGGCAACAGTTGAAGGTGAAGTGACCATTGAAGACATTATTGAAAAGCTGAAAACAGGAAATTATATATATTATTAAAAACCTTTTATGATAGTGGCAGGAGATCACGCTAAAAATGACATGGCTTCAGATGATGAAGACTCATGGAAAACAATGCTTAAGAATGAAAGGTTATGAAGTTACAACATTATTAAAGGGAATGGGTGAATATGAGTTTGTTCAGGAAATGTTTATGGATAAACTGGAAAAAGTATATAAAATATAATTTCTGGAGGAAAACTTGCTATGAAAAATACTCATATCAGGAGCAATGAGCGGCAGCGGAAAAAACCACAGTAAAGCAGTATACTGATGTCAGCTTTCGAAAATGTGACACCTTTTAAAAGTGGGGCCTGACTATATTGATCCTGGCTATCATGAACTTTTTACAGAAATAAATCTCATAATCTGGATGCCTTCATGTTTGATGAAAAACGTTGAAGTATATATTTGAAACAGGAGCAGATGGCAAAAATATAGCAATAGTTGAGGGGAGTTATGGGGCTTTATGACGGAGTTGGGCATGAAAAGGACAATTTCAGTACTGCCCATCTATCAAGAAATTCTTGATATTCCTCGAATTCTTGTAGTCACGCAAAGGAATTTCTACAAGCATTGCGGCAGAAATTCTCGGATTTAAATTATTTGATAAAAATGTTAGAATAAAGGGAGTTATTTTTAAATAATGTTTCATCTGAAAAACTGTATTTAAACCTGAAGGAAGCGATAGAACGATTTACCGGGATAGAGTGTGTAGGATATCTGCCAAGAAATGAAAAAGCTTTCTGTGGAAAGCAGGCATCTGGGATTAAAACAGGCTTTTTGAATTGAAAGGTTCAAAAGAGCTCGAGGAAAAGAGAAAGCTTTTTAAGGAAATTGCAGAAAAATGTCTGGATTTGGAAAGAATTTACAGAAACAGCTGAAGAATTTGAACCTGAAGGAGAAATGGGCAGCTTTGAACCGATAAAAGATTTGAAAAATAAATATAAGGGAAAACGTAAGGAATTGCTAAGGATGGGGCATTTTCATTTTATTATGAATCAATCTTGAATTGATGAAACTTTTCAGGTCTGGAATTAGTAGAATTTAGTACAATAGAAGATAAAAAAATACCTGAAAACCTTGATATGATTTATCTTGGCGAGGCTATCCTGAACTTTACTGGAAAGAGCTATCTGAAAATATTTCCATGAAGGAAAGCATAAGACAGGCTTATGAAAAATGGAATAAAGATTTATGCAGAATGCGGTGGATTTATTTATCTGACAGACAGGCTAAATTTACTGGATGGAAACAGTGGAGATTTTTGTGGACTGATAAATGTCGAAATTTCAATGAGAAATAGGCTTAATATTGGAAGATTTGGATATATAAATATAGAAACTGGAAATGGAATTCATACAAAAGGACATGAATTTCATTATTCAGAAATTTCTGTAGATAATGAAAAAGAAAAATTTTATAAAATGAGAAAATGATGGAAGAAACTGGAATTGTGGATATATGAAAAAGAGCATGCTGGCAGGGGTATCCACATGTTTCTTTCTATTCAAATATAGAGTTCTTCAAATATTTAATAGAGGATTGTAATAAAAATTATTAAGAATATAAAAAGTGATATTTATTCATTTTACCAAAATTTTTCACTTATTTAAAACAGTCATTTATTAGAAAAATCATAAACTCGCCCTAAAGGCTCAGACAATTATTTTTCTAATATTCATTTCCGTTTTATCATTGTAAAAATTTTGAATAAATCCATAAATATCATTTTTCTAAACTATAATGAAGACAATTGATAGGAGGAATATAAGAAATTATGTCATACATTAAGGATCCTAAGGGTATAGAAGTAAGAAGTTTTGAAATAATAACAGAGGTCTGGGAAACAGGGCAGATCACTTTGCTGAAAATGAAAAACCTATTGTAAAAGGCTTGTACATACAACGGGAGATTTTGGATATGCAGATATTACGGAATTTCATAATGATGCGGTAAATTCTGCCATGAAAGCAATAGAATCAGGATGTAAAATATACTGTGATACAAATATGATTGTAACAGGACTTAATAAAATGGGGCTTGCAAAATTCGGATGTTCAGCATACTGCCTTGTAAATGATGAGGAAGTTGCTAAAGAAGCCAGGGAAAGAGGAATTACAAGATCCATGGTTGGAATAGAGAAAGCTGTAAAAGATAAGGACACGAAAATATTTCTGATAGGAAATGCACCGACAGCACTGTTTAAACTTCTTGAAGAAATAAGCAAGGAAGGTGCAGAAAAACCTCAATTGATTGCAGGAGTTCCTGTTGGATTTGTCGGATGCCCTGAATCAAAGGAGGCACTTTCAGACTATGATGTTCCCTTTATAAGAACCAACGGAACAAAAGGTGGAAGTACAGTGGCTGTGGCGGTACTGCATGGAATACTGTACCAGATGTTTGAAAGGGAGAGATATTAGAAACGAGATATAGAAAGGAAGGATGAAAATAAATGGATGAATACCTCTATTTTCGTGGTAAGAAGTTAAGATACGGCTATACTACGGGAAGCTCTGCAACGGCGGCCACAAAGGCGCACTGCTGTATCTTCTTCGATGATGGTAACATGATATACCTGAAGTGACAATTAAACTTCCCTCAGGAAATCCCTTTACAATTAGTGTAAATTCATTGGAAAAAGGGAATGACTGTACGTTAGCATCAGTTATAAAAAGATGGAGGTGATGATCCGAGGTGTTACCCACGGTCTTGAAATTTTTCAAAGGTGAGCTGGAATGATTCAAAAATAAATATTTTTGGAGGAATAGGAGTGGGAAAGGTTACTAAAAAGGGCTGCCTGTTGAACCAGGAAATTCAGCGATAAATCCTGTCCCATTAAAAATGATAAAGGAAACGGTGGAAGAGATGCTGCCTGAAGGATTAGGGTGCAGATGTAGAAATATTCAGTCTAGGGGAAGAAAACCGCAAAAAAGACGTTAAATGCGAAACTGGGAATTATCGGAGGGATATCAATATTGGGAACAACTGGAATAGTAGCCCATGTCGGAAGAATCATGGAAAAAGTTCTCTTGCAATAGAGCTGAACAGTCAATAGCAGAATATGGAAGTAATGAAGCTGTATTTGTTCGAAACAGGGGAAAAAGTTATCCTGGAGGATAATTTTACCCAGAGAACTGGACAGGGGATAATAATAAGCAACTTTGTGATATATGTTTGACAGGGCATGCGAATATCAAGTCAGAAAAGTATACTTTATTGGGGAACTGGGAAAATTCGTAAAAGTTGCAGGAGGGATATTTCATACACATAGCAGAGTTTCCGATGCAAAAATGGAAATACTTACGGCAAATGCACTGCTTGTGGGGGAAAGTACAGAAAACATGAAGAAAATAATAGGCTTCAAATACGACTGAGGAAGCTACAAAATATATTGAAAAGACAGAAGTTTATAATCTGCTGGCTGAAAAAGCGAAACAGAAATGTGAGGAATACTGCAGAAGAAATGGCTGGGACATGGAAGTTGAAACCCTTATAATTTCTGCCGAAAAGGAAATGCTTGGAAATAGCAGGCATTTTTGATAATTTTAGAAAACGAAGTAACATAAAAATAAATTGAAAAAAGGTGAATCATGAAAATAAATGTAGTAGAATTTAGGTCCAGGAATATAAATATATTTCTGCCGCTGGAATTGAGTGTATAAAGGAGCAGAAATTTTAGTTGGAAGTACGAGGCAGCTTTCAGATCTGAAAAAGTATTATCTCGAAGAACAGGAAATATATATTTTAGGCAAGCTGGGAGAACTTGAACTTATTTGAAGGAAAATATTGGGAAGAAATAACAGTTATTGTGTCGGGGATACAGGGATATTACAGTTTAGTGCCTTATCTGTCAAAAATTTATCTAAAGATATTTTGAACATTATTCCTAATATATCGTCTTACCAGTACCTATTTTTCCAGACTGGGAGAAAACTGGCAGAATTTCAGGCTGGCAAGTGTACATGGCAGGAATTTGATTATGCTAAAAATATAAATGATAAGGACTTTGCAGGATTGGTGCTGCTTACAGATGATATCCAGAATCCTTATGAGATAGCAAAAATTATATGATAGCGGAATACGGGTGTAACAGTAATAGTTGGAGAAAATTTATCCTAGATGATGAAAAAGATAACTATACTGGAAATAGAAGACTATGAAAAATTAAACAGGAAATTTGATATGAATGTACTGGTTTTTAAAGAAAGGTGAAAATTATGCTACTATATGATAAGGAATTTAAACAGATAGAATTACCGATGACAAAGCAGGAAATAAGAGCAGTTTCCATTGCGAAAACTCATGTTGAAAGCCTGATTCTGTCCTGATTGATGTGGGAGGAGGAACAGGAACGATAGGAATAGAGGCTGCAACCTATATGCCGCACAGGAAAAGTTTATGCAATGAAAAGGAAGAAAAGGGATTGAATACAATAAAACTTAATGCAGAAAAGTTTAATCTTACTAACTTTGAGTTAATTCATGGAAAGGCACCTGATGCCATTCCGGATATTCCTTATGATAGAATGTTTATCGGCGGGTCAACTGGAGGATAGAGGAAATTATAAATCACTTTTTAAATCATGCAAAAGATGAAGCCTACTTGTTATTAACTGCATTACACTTGAAACACAGGCTAAATCTCTGGAAATTTTGAAGGAAAAAGGCTTTTGAGGATATAGAAGTTGTTACGGTTACTGTCGGCAGGGCAAAAAGTAGGACCATATACAATGATGTTTGGAGAAAATCCTATCTGTATAATTAAGGTTGTGAAGAAAAATTTAAAAATAAAAATATTACAAAATTTCAGAAGTTATATTCATTATTTTTAGGATTTTATTCCTAAAAATGGGGAATTAGAAAGTTTATGGATTTCATTCCTAAAAATTGAAAAATTAGGAAGTTTATGGAATGTATTCCTAAAAAATAGAGATATTCTATTTTAAAAAGCGAAAAGATGTATGTATATTTTTATTAAATTGAAAAATAAATTAAAAGGAGAAGTTAGATGTTTACTAAAAATAATTATTGTGCTTTACTCGTTTTGAGTTTTTCTCGATGGCTGACTATTATGTGAAAGATCAAAAAAATTTATTATAAAGGGTATGACCATAAAAATGGTAAATTTATAAATTATGATGATGAAGTTAAAATATTGATTTAGATTCATTTGAACAGCTGAATCTGTTTTTATGCAAGAGACAAAAATACAGTATATTTTAGAGGTAAAGAAACAGACATAGACAGAAATAGTATTAAAATAATAAGATTAAATTTAGTGAAAGATAAAAATTTTTGTTTACTATGGGGATAAAAATTAAAAGTTTCTCCTAAAAATTTTCTATTTGTAAATAGAAAGGTTTCAAATGAAAGTATACCAACTATTCATGCAGGATCTATTTTTATGTAAAAGATTCTCAAAATGCTTATCATGTAGAAGTAGATAAAAGATGGAAATATAAAAGAAACAAAATTAGATAATGCAGACGTAGGGAAAGTTAGTTTCCTGGAACGGGATACTTGCTAAAGATGAAAAAGCAGTTTATCGTTATGGGGAGAAAATTGATTATATTGATGCTGTTTCATTCAATGGAAATGGGCTAGACTATGGAAAAGATAAGAATAACTGGTATTATGGTGTAATAAAAATAAAAATGCGGATTATAAATCATTTAAAGAAATTAAGGCAGCCTAACTTTTGCAAAGGATAAATATAATGTATTTTATAAAGAAAAAATAATAGAAGGAGTAGATAAGAAAAACTTTCGAGCCGATGGAAGGAAAATTTTCAAAAAGATAAGTTCGGTTTTTCTATATGAACAAAGACTAGAAGGTGTTAGTTATGAGGGATATTAAAGATTTGATGAAAACTAGTAGAATTGATGATAAAAAGTTCCAGGCTATAAATATAAGGAATAGAAGGGTAAATGATGACTAACAAATTTTACGGAATAGGTGTCGGAGTGGGAGATCCTGAGGAGATAACTCTGAAAGCGATAAATACCTTAAAATTAGATGTGGTAATATTGCCTGAAGCTAAAAAGGATGATGGCAGTGTGGCCCTATGAAATAGCGAAACAGTATATGAAGGAAGATGTGGAAAAAGGTTTTTGTAGAATTTCCATGTTAAAATCACTTGAAGAAAGGGAAAGTGCAAGAAAAAGAATGCAAAAACAGTTCAGAATTTATTAGATGAAGGAAAGAATGTAGGATTTCTAACTATCGGCGATACAATGACATACAGCACTTATGTGTACATTTTAGAGCATTTGCCAAAGAAATATTCAGTTGAGACAGTTCCAGGGGTTTCATCATTTGTTGATATGGCATCGAGGTTTAATTTTCCTCTTATGATAGGGAGATGAAACGTTAAAGGTCGTGTCGCTTAATAGGAAAACTGATATTGAATTTGAACTGGAAAAATAATGACAATATAGTTTTTATGAAAGTCAGCAGAAATTTTGAAAAATTAAAACAGGCACTTATAAAAACAGGTGCAATAGACAAAGTCATTATGGTTTCAAACTGCGGGAAGGAAAATCAGAAGGTTTATTATGATATAAAAGATTTAGTTGAGGATAATATCCCATATTTTTACAACGATGATTGTTAAAAAGCGGATTTGAAAAAAGTGGAGAGAGACTAGGAAACAAATTATTTATTTAATAGGAAAAAGAGGGATGAAAATGAAAAATACTGGCTACATTATTTTTAGCTATTTTGTTTCAAGGAGTTGCAGAAACAGTAGTTAAAGGAACTTATGATACGAAGAAAAAAAGATACACAGAATTAAGTCAAACTTTTGAAAAAGGAAATAAATTTGAGTTACGTATTGTCAAATGATAAAAAGATACAGTAACGTATAAAACTGAAAATTATGATATTTTAGTGAGAAAAAGTGATTTATTGGAATTATACAACAGAAAAAGGGAGAAAAAGAGAATAATATAAAAGATAGCATTTCGGATAAGGATAAAAATTGGATTATGTCCGTAATTATATTGCCGAATTAGTGGAGAGCAACAGGGCAGTTATTTATGAAAGAAAACAAACAAAAAGAAATAAAAATATTGTAAAAGTAAAATACAATAACGATATTTACTATGATGCGGGAAGAGGTTCAAATTACGATGGTTATAAATTTTATACAGATAAAAGTTTGTCACAGGAAATCATGAAATTTGATATTATAACACAATTTGGAATTGCTATTCACAGCAGTTTGGGAGACAATCCGTATAATAGGGAATTGACAGAAAAGGAAAAGAATATAGAGAAAAAATGGAAATCATTTTGAAGAATTAAAGGAACTGTAGAAGAAAGCTGTTCAAAATCCAAATGTTGAACAAAAATTAGTTATTAGTAAAAATATTTGATAAGTTATTTTTAAAATTTCATACAAATAGGGGAATAAATGAGTAAAATTGACAAAAGAATATGGAAAGGGCTTTTTCGAGATCTAATTTACAAAAATATGAGGTAATTTTTATTTGAAGTATCCAATTTGCCAGACACTGTCTAGCAAATTGAGCTGGTCTCATTATTGTGAGATTTTTGAGTATATCCGATGATAAAGAAAAGAGTATTTCATGAGAGAATAATAATTTATGCTTTGATGAAAAGCAAATAATAGAAAAAGAGAAATGTTAGAAATAAAAAGAAAAATTTATGATGATAAGGATTGGTATGAAGAATATATTCAAGTTTTAAAAGATGGGAAAAGAAATTCATTATGGTGAAAGTTTTGAATTTCCAAAATATGAAAATGGAAATTATGTACTTTTACTTAAATTATGGAAACATAGAGTACTACAAATTTTTAAAAATTTATTTGAAAAATGGGAAGATAAAAATTTATTTTATTCCGAAGTATAATTTTTGTGATGAGAAGGTATATGGATATTCACCATTGGAATTTTTTTCGAGAATGAGATAAAAGAAATTTTAGAGAATAAGAAAGAAATTAGTAAAATCAAGAAATTGACAATAAAGCGATATTTTTGTGTGAATGGGCATGTAATAGTCAGTTTAGAGAATTTTTGCAATAGTTTTTGAAGATTATCAGAAAAATTGGTTAATGAAATTTATTTTGTGGATAATGAAATAATCAATAATGATATTTTCAGTAAAATTTGAAAAAGATTTTTTTGGAATGAAAAACAAAAATAGAAAAATAAATGTTGAAGAAGTTGAAAAACTTGATAAAATATCCATTTATCTTGAAAATGGGAAAAGTCTGGGAAGCATTTTAAGAAGGATAAAAGAATATATTTGAATACAGAAATATCAGTAAGTTTTGAAATAAAATGAAATATTATAAAAATAGAAAAATAAAAAGAGGTAATTTTATGGAAAAAGTTTACTTTCATAGGAGCAGGCCCAGGAGATCCGGAACTGATAACTGTAAAAGGGCAGAGAATAGTAAAAAGAGGCAGATGTAATTATTTATGCAGGTTCATTAGTTCCGAAAGAAGTTATAAATTGTCATAAGGATGGAGCGGAAATTTATAATTCTGCTTTCATGTCATTGGATGAAGTTATAGATGTTACAGTAAAAAGCGGTAAAGGCTGGGAAAAAGTTGCCAGAGTTCATACAGGAGACCCCTGCAATTTATGGGGCACATAGGGAACAGATGGATATGCTTGATAAGTATGGAATAGAATATGAAGTTATTCGGGAGTAAGTTCATTTTTAGCGGCAGCTGCGGCAATAAAAAGGAATTCACATTGCCTAATGTTTCACAGACTGTCATCTGTACAAGAATAGAAGGAAAAAACTGCTGTTCCTGAAAAGGAAAGTCTGGAAAGTCTGGCTGAACATAGAGCTTCCATGGCAATATTTTTATCAGTTCAGATGATAGATAAAGTTGTAAAAACATTGTCAACTTCCTATCCATTGACAACACCTGTGGCAGTTGTCCAGAAGGCAAGCTAGCCAGATCAGAAAATAGTTTTTGGAACGCTTGAAACAATAGAAGAGAAAAGTAAAAGAGGCAGGAATAAATAAAACTGCCCAGATTCTTGTTGGAGATTTTTAGGAAATGAATATGAAAAATCAAAAATTATATGATAAATATTTTACCCATGAGTATAGAGAGGGAATAAAGGAATAAATTTCTAATAATTACAGTAATAAATTATTGAAATAAATAAAAATAGAAAAATTACATCGCATTTTTACGATGCAAATCAGACGTAAAAATTTACGTCGCATTTACGACTGATTTTAAGAAGGACAAACTGAACAGACTATTAAAAAGTTTAATTCAGAAAAATTATATTGCTGTTACAGGAAAAGGCAGGGGAACTAAGTATTTTTAAGAGATAAAAGGCTATACTGGCAGTCAGATAAAGGACTCAGATAGAAAGGAAAATTGATGAAATTAGCATTTTGACTGTAACCAGAGGTGCGGAAATATTGCAGAGAATATAAGGAACAGTTACAGGGGCATTTAAAAGGTTATGATATAGATGTTTTTACATTGAAAAATATGATGTAGAAAAATACAATTCAGATAGAAGATTTCACTGCCAATATAAATGAAAAAGTTTTTCCCAATATGATGGGCATATTTTTCATAATGGCGAGCGGAATTGTAATTAGGAAAAATAGCTGGGCTGATAGGAACAGGATAAGGATCCTGCGGTACTTTTTAATAGACCAAGGGAAACATTTTGTAATTTCCCTTTTATCAGGGCATTTAGGCGGAGCAAATGAGCTGACGTATTTACTTGCAGGGACTCTAAATCTTATTCCCAGTTATTACAACAAGTTCTGATGTTACAGGAAAATAGCAGTGGATACTATATCCGGAAATTAAATGCAGAACTTGAAGATTTAAAAATCAGCAAAAGATGTAACTTCTCTTATTGTGAATGGGCAAAAAGTGAACATACTTTTACCTGAAATGTTAAGGTGAATGGCAAAAACTCAGCAGACGGGCTTTATTTTAGTTTCAAATAGGAAAAATATTGAATACCAGAATTTATCCTAAAAACTTAATTTTAGGTATAGGGTGTAAGAAGAATACAAAAAGCGGAGGATATATTATTTGCCATTGAAGACTGTTTAAATAAAAATAATTTAGATATAAAAATCAGTTATTTCGACTGTTGATGTAAAGGAAAAATGAAAAAGGGATTGATTGATGCCGCCAAATTTTTAAATTTAGATTTAGAAATAATCTCAAGGGAAGAAATTAAAGATTCAGAACCAGTTTGAAGGTTCGGACTTTGTAGACATTGGAGTGAGAGCGGTATCAGAACCCTGTTGCACTGCTGGCTTCATCACAGGAAGGGCATTTTATTGAGATGAAGGCAAAAATACAACGGAATAACGATTTCAATATATGAAGAGGAGCTAAAAATATATGAGTAATGGAAAAATTTATGGTGGGCATAGGGCCTGGAAAAAGGAAAATATGACATTCAGGGCATATGAAGCAATGGAGAATAGTGATATAATAGTAGGATATAAAACTTATGTAGATTTGATAAAGGAATATTATCCTGGAAAAAGAGATGAAAAGCTCCGCAATGACAAAGGAAGTGGACAGATGTACAGAAGTGCTGGAACTGGCAAGACAGGGGAAAATAGTCAGTCTCTATAAGCAGTGGTGATGCAGGAGTTTATGGTATGGCGGAATTATGCTGGAAATTGCCGATGAAGACATGGAAGTTGAGGTAATACCTGGAATAACTGCCACTAATGCTGCTGCAGCTATTGCAGGAGCACCGATAATGCACGATTATGCTACAATAAGTCTGAGTCGATTTCGGTTGACTGACTGGGATCTGATAAAGAAAAGACTTGAACTTGCTGCGCAGGGGGATTTTGTTGTGAGTATTTATAATCCAAAAAGCAGAGGAAGGGTCACACAGATAGAAGAAGCAAGGAAATAATGATGAAATATAGCCTAAGTCAACTCCTGTGGCAATAGTAAGAAATGCAGGAAGGAAGATGAAAGATATGTTCTGACTACCTCGATGAAATGCTCAATCACGAGATAGACATGCTTACAATAGTGCTAATTGGGGAACTCAACACATTTGTAAAGAATGGGAAAAATAATAACTCCTAGAGGATATGAAGGGAAATATGATTATTAAAATATACAATTTAAATAAATTATTGATATAAATTTATTATATGAGGAGAACAATGAATAAACCTATAGATGAAAAAGCTAAGAATACTTAGTGATGCCGCAAAAAATACGATGTTTCATGTTCTTCCAGCGGGAGTGGCAGAAAAATACAAATAACGGTCTAGGTAATAGCTATCAGTGGTATATGTCACTCATGGTCGGCAGACGGGCGATGCTGTTTCCCTGCTTAAAAATACTTATGACCAATTATTGCATATATGACTGTAAATACTGCATTAGCCGTAAAAGCAATGATATCGAAAGGGCGATACTTACTCCTGATGAGATTGTAAGGCTGACTATAAACTTTTACAGAAGAAACTATATAGAAGGACTGTTTTTAAGCTCAGGAGTAATAAAAATGCAGACTATACAATGGAACAGATGATTGCTGTGGCTAAGAAGCTCTGACTGGAGGAAAGATTTAACGGATATATCCACATGAAAGTAATCCCTGGGGCAAGTAGGAACTTATTCATGAAATGGGACTGTATGTAGACAGAGTTTCGGTAAATATAGAACTTGCTGAAAGCAAAGCGCTCAAACTTCTTGCACCTGATAAGAAACCTACCGATATTTCAACATCAATGGGTCTTATACGTAAAAATCAGATTCAGAATACAGAAGAAAAGAAGCTGTTCAAAAGTACTCCTTCTTTCATTCCGGCAGGTCAGACAACACAGATGATAATAGGTGCAGGCGGAGAAAGTGATTATGCGATACTAAGTAAAAGTGAAAATCTTTATAAAAATTTTGATTTGAAAAAGAGTATATTATTCTGCCTATGTTCCTGTAAATAAATCAGGAATTCTGGCAAATGCAGATGCTGTACCTATGATAAGGGAACACAGGCTTTATCAGGCTGACTGGCTGTTAAGATTCTATGATTTCAAGGCAGGGGAAATACTTGATGAGAAGAACCCTTTTATTGACCCGCTTCTTGACCCGAAGGCAAACTGGGCTGTCCAGAACTGGCATCTTTTCCTCATGGAAATAAACAGGGTTTCATACAAGCGATCTTCTTAGAATTCCTGGAATAGGAGTAACTTCGGCAAAGCGTATAGTAATGGCCAGAAAATACAGCATAATAAAAATATGAACATCTTAAAAAATTAGGAGTAGTAATAAGAGGGCAAAATATTTCATTACTGTAAATGGTGAATTTCTTGGATTTAGGAAGGAAAGTCCTGAACTTATAAGAAATGCCCTGATAGAAAAGGAAAAAATGGCAATGCAGCAGATGAAACTTTTTAATATCTAGCTTGTCACATCTGAAGGAAAAGGAGAATGTAGGAGCTGTCTGAAAAACGGGGAAATATGTATTTCAGACAATCTTATACAGAAAAATGCCGAATTATTATTATGATGGAAGTTTTGACGGACTGCTGACAGTCATTTATATGGCATATGAGGACAGGAAAAAGTAAGGCACTCAGGGTATCTCTGAAACGGAACAGCTCATACTGGAATTTGATGATATCCATATCATGACTGATTTTTCAAAAGCCAGACGTGGAAAAGAATATATGTGAAAAACTGTCGCTAGGATTTTTAAATAAAATGCGTACCTGCTTTCTGTCAGTGTGATAAAAATAAGGATACAATAATAGTACATACAGTATACAAGGCATTAAAAACAGGGGAGGAGATTCTGAATTCCCTTGATGAGCATGCTTTTCGGATGAACCGGCTTATAAAACAGGTTCTGAAATGAACGCATAAATATCTGGGAGTATTAAGGTTCAGGGAAATGAAGGATGGAACAATGTTTTCATGATTGAGCCGAAAAATAATATTCTTCCTGCTCTGATTTCATTTCAGGAACAGAATGAAAAAGGAAAAATTTGCAATTTTTGATAAGGAAAGGGAAATGATAGCTTACTATGATAGCAGAAAAAGTTGAAATTTTCTTTGTAAAATTTCCTGAAATTGAGTGGAGTGATGAAGAAATGAATATTCTGAGTTTTGGAAAATCTTCCATAAGAGTATTTCAATAAAGGAAAGGGAAAATAAGAAACTTCAGCAGAGCAATCTTCCAAAAATATTACTGGAAACATCTTGTAGAGGATATGTAGAAAAATTTAAAATAATGTATATTTTTAGCTATTACCTTTAGAAATATAGAATTAAAGAGACAGGTGAATCAAAAATTTACAAGGAGATGAGATATGTACTGTTACTCGTGGAATAAATGTTGGTGGCAAAAATAAAGTATCAATGAATGACTTTAAAATGAATATAGGCGAACTGGGATATCAAATGAAGTTTCATATATATTAATAGCGGAAATGTAATATTTGATACAGATGATAATATAAAACTGTCAAAATTAAAAATAGCAGAAATGTTAAAAATGTTTTTCTTTTTCCTGTTCAACATGTTATAATAACAAGAGAAGAATATCTGGAAGAGGTTTCAAATCTTCCGGAATGGTGGAATGAAACACTTGCAAGAAGAGATGTTCTTTTTATAGTGATGAGGTTGACTATGAAAAATTAAAAAGCCCGAATAAATGAAATGCCTCTTCATGATGAAATTGTATATTTTTGGCAGAAAAGCTGTATTTTGGGGGAAAATATACAGAAAAGGAATATTTACGTACTTCATATCATAAGTTACTTATGAAAGAAAAAGTTTTATCCTATGCTTACGATACGTAATGAACGAACATTCAAGAAATTAGGAGAAATGCTAGTAACTCCCATTATTATAATTGAAAATGAAATGTATTTTTAGCTGTCACCTTTCAGCTAAGAATAGATAATTCAGAGATGAATTTAAAATACAGGAGAATATTACCAGAATAAATGATAAGAAAAATAGAGATGAAATCAAAAATATATTAAAAACTTAAGGAAGTGAATAATATGTTTCGTATAGAAAAAGATAAATGGGAAAAATGTATGGGAAATACTTAAATTACGTGGTATCAGAATCGCAAAAAGAGTTTGTCGCCGCAAATGATGTCAGCATTATTGAAGCATACACTACTATCACAGCAAATGGATTTGCATTTTCATTTGGTATTTATGATGGCAAAACTCCTGTTGGATTTATGATGATTGGTTATGATTCGGCTGATTATTGGGAGGATACACCAGATAGCAGAGAGAAAACTATAGTCTCTGGCGTTTGATGATTGATGAAAAATTATCAGAAAAAAAGGATTTGGTAGGGAAAGCGTTGTCTTGGACTGGATTTCATTAAATCATTCCCTTGTGGTAAGTCTGAGTACTGCTGGCTTTCTACGAACCGGAGAATGAAGTTGCCCGTCAGCTATATCGTTCGTTTGGATTTGTTGAAACTGGAGATATGGTTGAGGAGAAATCATTGCTGTACTGAAACTTTAAGACAAGTGCAAGGTTCAACAGCTATTTATAATTTTTCAGTATAATATTAAAAAGAAAAATATAAATATAAAATTGAAAGAGGTGTTTATTTATGAAAATATTACTATGGGATATGCTACCGGAAGGACGTCCTGTTTGAGTGCCCGGACCTGCGGAGTGGGGAATAGAACAGGAAGAAGATAAAAAAGTAATGAAAATTCAAAGGAAAAGAATAAAAGAAAAGAATCAGAAAAATAGATGAAATTTTATGGAGGACTTATGGAATTTACGATAAAGGAAATAACTGATAAAAAGGAAAAGGAAATAATATCCAGAGATATACTGAATGATCTTCCGGAATGGTTCGGTATGCCAGAAAGTACAGAGGAATATATTAAAGATTCACAGGATAAAACCATTTCTAGCGTGCTTTATTGATAATGAGGTAGCTGGTTTTGTTGTATTAAATGCTACAAGTAAGGACTGTGCAGATATTTTTGTAATGGGAATTAAGAAAAAATATCATCGTATGGGTGCAGGCAGAAAACTGAATGATGCCTATGAAGAAATGGCAAAAAAACTTGGATATACATATTCACAGGTAAAGACAGTTAAAATGGGTCACTATAAGGAATATGATATTACTAATCATTTCTATATATCCATGGATATAAGGAGTTGAGTGTTTTCCAACCTTGTGGGATGAGTGGAATCCTTGTCAAATCTATATAAAATATATTGAGGGAAATAACTAAGAATTTGAAGATATAATGTAACTATAAAGAGATTGTAAAATATTTTTATTCTGACTTTTACTATGAAATTATTCATAAATACATAGACAGTACTTATGTTATATAATGAAGGAGGAATTTATTATGAAAAAAATATTTACTGCGATTATTTGTATTTTATTATTTATGTCTGTTTTTGTAAGTTGCGGAAATAAAACTTCAAAAGAAGAAAATCAGCCAATATATATTGGTGATAACTCAAAAGTAATACAGGTAGTATCAGAGCTCCATTTCAAAAGAAATGAAATATGATTCAATTGAAATTCAATCTAAAACAGAACCATACGAACTGAAAGTATTTGTAAATTATAATGAAAATAAGACAGAAGGTTTAAAGCAATGTGCAGATAAGGCTTTTTAAGAAAATATCTAACATGGGTGTAATAAGTTTTTACAATAAAGCTGACGGTAATCTTATTGAATCATTTAATAGGAATAGAAAAATTTTTGTATTTTGTGAAGGGAGAATATTGATTTATGTTTTCAATATTAGTGCAGTATTATTTGAGTTATAGCAATTATGACAGTTCTTGTTGCCTGCGGTTTGCCTCATGAATTTACAATGGGTAGACAACATAAAATCTTACCTAAGAAATTTAGAGTTATGGCAGTCATTTCAGTGGCTATCCAAATTTTTGCAATGATAATTATTTTTGCAAGCGGGAGGTTTTATTTCCTTGTGGCTGTCTTTTTAAGGTTACTAAACATATTTGTTTCTTCTTTGCTGCTTACCTATCTTTGAATACTATTATGAACATGATTTCAAAAAGTAGGAAAAGAAAAATATGTTATGACCCGCTTTCACTTATAGCCGGAATATGTTTTTGGATAACGCATTTCAGATGTAGTATGTAAAATGAGGATAATCTACATTGCGTCAAATTAGAAATTGGGAGAGTAATTATGGAATACAATTGTGGTTTTATAGAAGGAAATAAGTGGTTTAGATACCGAGCAGCAGCAATCATTGTAGAAGAAGGATGTGTACTATTTGCCGGAAACGAAATAGAAGATTATTTCTATTCTATTGGTGGAGCTGTTCATATGGGTGAAACAGCAGAAACCGCCGTTAAGAGAGAAGTTCTTGAAGAAACAGGTGTTGAGTACGAAATAGATTATCTTGCTGTAATCCATGAGAATTTCTTTAATGACGATAAAGGTTCGCACAAAGGAATGGACTGTCACGAGATAGCTATGTACTTTATGATGAAACCTAGAGGTACAAGAGAACTTAACAGTGAAAGCTATGTAATGGGAGTTAAAGAAACAATGCATTGATTCCTGTTGAGGATATTCATAAATATAAGGCTTTCCTGTCGTTTATGAAGTGAGTATCTGCAGTCAGGATACAATGGAATTAAACATATCATAACCGATGAAAGAGTTTAATAGTTCCTAGTTTACAAAGAAAGATAGATTTCTGAGAAAAATATCTACAATAAAGCTGGAGGTGTATTGTTAATTTGAAAACTATGAAACAAAAATTGACTAATTTAGCTGTTGGAGAATTAGTGGCGTAGTAGTATTCTGGATAAATCTGTTCAAAAATTGATTACTACTACAAAATCTCTAATTTCTATTTCTTTCTCCTTATTTATACTAAGTTTTTATTCTTGTACAGGGATCTATTTTTGGTGTATTTTGATAAAAGGATTTCAAAACAAGGGATTTGCTGCAAAATATACAGGCAAGATTTACAATAAACTAAAGATATTAGATGTAATTTTTGCTATGTACGGAGTCCTAGTGACAATATTAAATTACAGTGCGTACAATGGTTATCTCTTTTGCTATTTGGATATTTGCTGTGATAGAGTGGGTAAATTACTATAAATTACAATTATCATACAGTCTTAACCCTGTTGTTTTATTAAAAATACATACTGCAGAGAAAAATTAAGAAAAAGTAAAAATAGCAAATGAAATTGATAAATCCATATAAAAATGAATAAGTATCAACGGAAAATTTTTGATGCAGCAGGAGGAAAAAATGTTTATCAGACCAATAACATTGGATGATGTTGAAAATTTTTACCATATGATGTGCCGGCTTGATGAAGAAACTGAATATGATGTGCATGAACCGGGTGAACGTCAGCTTAAGTCAAATAATCTGGATGATTTAAAAGAACGTATTGAGTTGCAGTTTCAGGAGAAGATTTTTCTGATGGTTGCTGTAAATGATAATGAGGAAATTGTAGGATACATATGGGCAGAAAGAGGAAAAATGAACCGTATTTCACATACGGCATATATTATTACAGGAATTCTAAGGCATATCATCGGCAGGGGATAGAAAGCAAATTTTTAATATGCTTGATGAATGGGCAGGAGAAAACGGGATAGTGCGTTTAGAATTAACAGTCGAATGTGTAAATACAGGAGCAAAACATTTATATGAAAAGAATGGATTTAAAGTGGAAGGGATAAGGCCGAAATCCATGAAAGTCAATGGTAGGTTCGTTGATGAATATTATATGGGAAAAATTCTTGACTGATAAATTTTCATTTTATTAAATAATTGATAATTAAACTTGAAATTTTAGGGAAGTAAAAGCAGTAATCTTATACTTCTCTTTTTCTTTTTTTCGGCTGATAGAACTTTATGTTTTTATTCTATATATACTGTAATTACTTGTGTTGTACACTTCTTAAAATAAATCCTTTACAATACCTAAAAGGTATGTTATTATAAGGTATATATAGGAGGTGTATTATGGATAAAAATAATTTTAGGAATTTTAATGTTACATCGAATGACGGCTTACGAACTTTGAAATTTTATTAAAAATAATTTTAAATCTATGTATAGTGACAGTCTGGGAAGTATCCAGGCAGCTCTTAAAAAAACTGTTTGAACTTGAAATGGTTACTTTTGAGGAGCTTGTTGAAAAGGGAGTAAATAAAAAGATATTCAATAACAGAAACAGGTCGGGAAGCATTGATTGAGTGGATAAAAAATTCCTATCAATACTTCAAAAAACAAAAAAATTATGATTTTGGGAAACTTTTTCATGGGGTATGTTTCGAAAAAGATCAGAAAACCCTGATTGATAAAATTATTCTTTCTCTGGAAGAGGAATATGAGGCGCTTAAAAATTAAAGGAATCAATAGATGTAAAAAGAAGAAAGTGAGGAAATAGAAAAATATCTGCTTACAGATATGGAATATAAGGATAGAATTAAAAATCTGGACAAAGGAAAAAGAATTAATTGAGAATATCAAAGAAATCAGTAAATTCACATTAGCCACCTTAGACTATGGAATTGATGTTACCGCTTTCAATATAGAGTGGTTTAAAAAACTGAAGAAAAGAATATAACTTTGAAAATTTATTGTTACATAGCTGAAATACTTTATGCTTTTTATTTTAAATAAAATGTTATATGAGGTGAATTGGAATGAACGATATAAATAAAAATTAAACGAAATATAGTTATTTTTACAATTTTTATTACAATTTGTGGATGGATAGGATATTTTATTGATAAATTAACAGGGCAGGCAAATTATGAAAAATATAGGCACAGTGACAGGTAATGATGGTTCGCTGGGATTGCTCATATGGCTTGTATCTCCGTTAATCTGCACAATAATACTGCGTACTTTTGCAGGTGACGGATGGAAAAAATACAGATTTTCCTTTAATTTTAGAAATAATAAAAATGTATTTAATAAGCTTTCTGATATATCCTGCTGTTACTTTAACTGTTCTTTTATTGGGATTAGTAACAAAAGGTATCAAATTTTTCCAGTGTGAATATTGGAATAACAGCCTATATTGGAATTCTGTTTACACAGATTGTTTCCCAGTTTATAAAAATATATTTGAGGAATCAGTCTGAGAGCCTATCTTACAAATCAGCTGTTAAAACTGAAACTGTCTGATTTAAAAATATACCTTCTTGCAGGAGGTATCTGGTGGATCTGGCATTTGCCATATATTATGATATTTCTTTCTGAAAGTGAATACAAAGCACTCTGCCGGTAAGCAGACTGACATTTTTCTGATTGGAACAGTAGTAGTTACATGCTGGACAGTTATGTATACAGAAATTTTTAAAGTCACTAAATCTATGTAGCATCAGTTATTATGCACACTATGGAAGATGCAGTGATAAATCCGTTACTTTTATTAGAATTATTTCTGTGGAAAAAGTCAGGCATTTCTTTTTCCCTTTCAGTGGGTATAATTCGACAATTCTTTTATCTGATAGTGGGATTATCTATCAGAAGATGGAGAAAAACAGGAGAAATCTTTTACATAATCAGTAGTCCTCTTATGGAGAACAGGAAGATTTTTAACAGAAAAATATAAAAATTATGGAGATGAGAGTTATGAAAATGATTGATAAAATTAAAGAGATAGAAAAAATATGTTTGTAGTAACTTTGAAGAACTGGATTTAGATGATCCTGTTGAAGAAGGTTATTTTGAAAAATATGAAAAATATATCAGGGGTGTGTCAGGATGATTTTTGCATTTTTGAGAAAAATTTGATATTGTACTGCCTGATGATTTCAAGGAACTCTATAAATACAAAAATGGGAGCGGATTCTTTTTGTGTTGCCGGCTATCATTGATAAAAAGAGAAATGACATTTCGCCTAATGAGTTTACAGGAAATAGAAAATTCATTTTCAGAATAGAGATGCTTTATTATCTGAGTTTCCTGAATATTTCACGGTTCAGGATATTGAAAAAAATGAATGACAGCAGAATAAAACCATATCTTTTTAATAGGAAATGGTTTCCATTTGCAGAGTATTGTGACAGCTGTTATCTGATGCTGGATTTAGACCCTGATAAAGACGGGAAGAAAGGGCAGATAATCTGTTGCATCTCATGACCCTGATGAGATAGTTTATGCGGCTTCGAATATTACAGAGTTGGTTTCTAAGATATTTGAGGAAATTAGTTAGTGGGAAAAATCGATAACCACAAGAATTCTAAGCCTAATAAGCTTTTGTCAGGTTATCGATTTTTATTTTGTAAGATTATTTTTATTTCATTTTTGCACGCTACACATATAAAGCTATTTTTATGTAAAACTAATGCAGCATTTCGCATTCTCCTTCAATATTAGTAGGATAAATTAGTAAATTACCTGTATTATGATCTACATCTGCACAGTAATTACTCTTTACTTGAAAAACTTCCTTTTCAGGTATTACAGCATATACTTGGAATAAGTTCTGTGAACTTTGATATTATTATATTTTGTATCGTTAATAAGACATGACTTATATGTAGTTAAAACTGTTAAAAAAATAAGGATCATAAGTCCTTTTTCAAAAATTTTTTTCCCCGTCCTCGCAATATCCTGATGTAATTTTTCTGTTCCTGTCATATTAAATGAACAAAATAAAATTCCTAATAAAAAGCAATATTCTTTTCATTTCAGATTTCCCCCTTTCAGAATAATTTTTAATAAATTTTCCTAAATTTAAATATTCAGCATCTTCATTTTCTGTCTAATATAATTATAACTTATATTTTTGAAAAAGAAGAGGAATGCTGTAAATAAAAATTACAAAAATATAAACAGACAGAAACTGTCCTTCATGAAAAGTATAATATGGAAAAATAATACAAGGAGATGAGAATTATGAATAATTTAAACCCGACTAAGAATGATGCCTTTTATACAGAAAAATTTTTGATGACGAGATATTTATGTACTGGATGTTAAAGTGGCTTTGTGATTGATACGCAAGGAGATAAGAGTAAAACAGCTTTAAAAGAATATGGCATTTATTGAAGAGACTACGAGGAGAAAACTGGATACAGAAGAGATTGAAATATATTTTGCAGGTTCTTTTTGATAACCTTATATATAGCAATACTATTATTCAGAGACTTTTTAAGTGATTCATCAATTTTATTGATTTTAAATAGACAAGATAAGAAGGCAAGGAAATATCTATATTTTAGAAATTATTTTTGATGACGAATATTCTGAAGATTTTTAGAGTATAGGGAAAATATTTAGATTACTTAAAAAATATGAAAATTTAGAAGATGATGAGGAAGAAAAATTAAATTGTACATTTTACACATGAAAAAGTATCCAGATATGTTCGTGAAGAAATTGAGGAAACAACGGTTGTATACGACAGGAAGATTTTCTGAAATTGTTTGAAACTTTTGAAAAAGGCATAGATGACAGCATATTTGACGCATATAACTATAAGAAAAATAAATAGGAAGGATTCAGTAGATGATATAAAGGAAATTGTAGATTTACATGATATTCTACAAAAATATATGGAAACAAAGAATAGTAAATATAGGATGTTTATAAGAATTTTACTTACATGGAATGGGTTAAAGATGAATTTTTCTGCATATATATACCAGAGATGAAGATTTGAACTCGATTGAAGTGATTGAATTGTGTTACTATACTTTGGAACCTCTGGAAGACGGTTTTAAAATTAATACAGGATGAGTTAAAAGAAGTATTTGATGATTTTAAAATAATTGAAGAATTCATCGCAGAAGAGAAAAACTTGCATTAATGATGAAATTTAATAAGGACACTACATTAAAGGAAATAGAGATAGACGAAATAATCGAAAAATTAGAGAAGTATAATAAAAAGAGAAGGAGAGTTTGGATATAAGAAATGAATATGCTGACACGAGATATAGGAGAAAGAAATCAAAACCTAAAATAAAAAGAGTATCAATTCGTCATTGACAAAAATTAAAAAGAAAGTTATAATTAAGTATAAGAAAAACCATGGAAAAGGCTTAGTTATAATGGAAAAAGATTAAAGATTCTGAGGAAAAATATTTAGAATACTAAAATAATAAAGAGGTTACATAAGAAAGAAATATTAAATGGAGAAAAACTAGCAAATGAATTTAATGTTGATGTAAAAACAATACAGAGGATATAAAAACTTTGAGGGATTATCTTTTTGAGGAAAGTGATTCAGATATAGAATATTCCAGAGCTAAAATGGATATTACCTGAAAAGTAATGATAACAAAATCCCTTACAAATGAGGAAATTTTGGCTATAAGTAGAGATAATACTTGAAAGCAGGGGCTTTTAATAAAGGGTGAAACTGATAATCTGATAGATAAACTGATTAATCAGATGTCAGGAAATGACAGGAATCTTATAAAAAGACCTGATAAGCAACGAAAAGGTTTAATTATATCCCTCTGCAGCATGGAAAGATTTGCTTTTCGGTTATATGGAATTTGGCTCAGAGCATAAAAATCAAGAATGGCTTTGCTTAAATTACACACGAAAAGCAATGAAGGTAGAAAATACAATGTAAAACCCTTTATCCATAATGTTTTTCAGAATATTATTTCATCTGATTGCATATTGAAGACAGGGAAGAATATCCCGCCATTTTCAGGATAGACAGAATTACTGAAATAAAGGATATAACAGAAATTAAGATTAACTATCTCAGAATTTAAAGATGGAGAATTTAGAAAAATATACATCAGTTCATGGCCTCAGCTCTACAAAAATAAAATTCAGATATAGGGGTTATCTTGAATATGTTCTGACAGATTTCCAACAGCAGAAGTACTGGCTGAAGAAGTTGTTGGAGAGCGAAATTCAAGATATGCAGTCTCATGCAGTTTTCAATCGAAGTTTCATGGAAGCTTTGGAGCGGAAATGTGGCTAAGAAGCTCAGGGAGATAGCGTTGTTGATTATGAAATATTAAAATAAGGTAAGATTTTTCTATGGAATTTGTAAAGAAAATGACTCGGATAAAATGTTTAAGTAGTTTACAATAAAATAAAAATATATGAAGAAAGTAAGTGATTTGAAATGGAAAGAACAATATCTTTTAATTTTGCAACATCAGACGCTATCACAGGATGCTTTTATATGTTGGTTAGTGTAACTGGGTAAATTTTTGACGACAATAGTTTATCAGAAGATGATTAGATCACTTGCAAACGATTTTATTGAAAAAGTATCAGGTGAAAAACTTGAGATAGGAAAGGAAGATGGAAGACAATAAAACAGAAAATAGATGTACTATTGGAAATTCAGAATAAAAACAGAATTTATAACTAAGGGGATAAGACAAATCCAGTAGTAGACATGTATGTAATAATAGAAGATAAAGTAGAACAGGTCTATCTAGCAATCAGATTGAGAGATACAGAGAATTAATATCTGACTAAAAATATAAACGAAGGGTAAGGCTCTAATAAAAACAGTATATTATAAAATATATGATGAAGATAATACGGAAAGATTAAAAGAGAATGGTGTGAATGTAATATTTGAAAGAGATTTTAGAATTATTTGAAAGATACAAGGATAACATTAAGGATTCTATATTTAGAAACTACTATGAGTATTTGAGTAACATAGAAACAGATGTAAAGTCATATAAAAGAAAAGAACTTTAGAAGACTGGAATTCAAACTGTTATATTGGATTTTTAAAAATTAAAAATGAAGGAAGTTGTTTAGAACATGCTGATGGAAGAAAAAGATTGTAGCTGGGGTTATGTGAAATAACTCGTCAGGAGGATTTATGGGAATGTGGTGGTTTCCATTATGAAAATGAAGTAAAATAAGTTGACGGAAACTTCAGATGAAGATATTTATTTATCAAAATAGAACAATATAATCAGGAAAATATAGTTGCAATAAAATATTCAGTTCCTAAAAGGAAATATAAATACAAAGAACTTTCAAAAGAAGATTTTGAAAAGAAAGTAAAATTGCTTCCGAAAAGCGTAAAGAAACATTTTCTAAATTAGAAAATGAAGTACCAAATTTTCAGAAAAATATTTTTAGAGCAGGACAATATATGACAGTAGGATATTTAGAATTTAAAGATGTTAAAGATTGTGAAAAATAAAATAAGAATACTTCAAGATGCTTTAAAAAATTATAAAATGATTTTTAATCAAGAGTCTATTTCAAAAAGCAATAAATTATTGTTTTAAAAGAAGTAGGCTTTTATTATATTCTGTTATTCAAAATACAACATTAAACTCAAAAATGAAATTTTTAACTATTCATTTTACTTATACATCATAAGAAAATCAAATTGGACTAAACTAAAATTCTAAACTATAATGTAATTAATAGAGTTTGTTTTAGTTTGTAATATAAAAATGACGTAATATATTAATGTATATACACATGACATAGATAGGGAAGCATTTTTATAAAAATATAAACTAAAAATAAATTTAATAACAAGACTATAATACAAAATCAAGGAGGAGAACAGAATGAGTAAAGCATTTAAAAGAATAATGTTATTAGTTTTATTAGTAGTAGGTCTTTTTAACAGCGTGTCAGAAGAGCAGTGAACCAAAAAGAGGAAAAAGGAAAAATGCTGATGGTGGAAAAGGAACATTAAAAAGTTATAGCCGCTTATGATGCAAAAAGAAAAAGGTTTTTGAGGAATTTACAAAGAAAAACAGGAATAAAAAGTGAATTTTTAGATATATCTTCAGAGAAGTTTTATCCAAACTGAGCGCACAGAATGGTAAAATAGGGTGCAGACGTATGGTTCGGTGGTGGAGCTGACAGCTTTATTGTTGCTGGTGAAAAAGGATATCTTGAAAAATTATGTATCACCTGAAGAAAAGGAAATGGATCAGAGATTTATTGGAAATGAATACTGGACAGGTGTTTCCACCGTAACAGCAGGATTTTTAGTAAATACTGACGTACTTGCAAAGAAAAACCTGCCTGAACCAAAATCATGGGCAGATTTAAAAATCCTAAATATAAAGATGAATTAATCATGCGCTGACCCTGCAATCTCAGGGACAAACTATGCAGTTGTATACAATCTGTTACAGTCAATGGGAGAAGAAGCAGGATGGGCTTATCTTGAATCAATAAAAGGAAATATTCCCTTTCTATGCACAGCGTGGTTCAGAACCTCAGCAAAAGTTAAGAATGCAGAAATGGCAGTAGGAATAATACCTCTTGGTGGAGATACTTATAAAAATGGAAAAAGAATTTAAAGTTAAAAATGTAATTCCTTCTGACGGACTTCCATGGGTTCCTGCAGGAATGGCAATATTCAAGGAAGCTGAAAACAAAGATGCCGCAGCATTTGTTGACTGGGCATTATCAAAAAGAAGGTCAGGAATTTCTGAAAACAGTTGCTCCGCGTATGATGGTAAGAAAAGATGTTACTCCTCCGGAAGAATTAAAAGGAATGACTGTTGATAAACTTATGAAAATGGACATTGCTGGAATGGGAACAAGAAGAGAAGAAATATTGAAAATTATGGAAAGAAAAAAATGGGGAAATAGATTATGAATTTATTCCGTAAAATATTAGTGAAAAGAGCCCAAAAAGAAAAATTTTGGGGCATTCTTTCTTTGATATGGAAATATTAGACAGGTTATTCTACATTGTTGCAGTTGTACCAATAATAATATTTATATTTTTGACGATAATTGCACTGTTTTTAAGAAGTATTTCCCTGACGGGAAATTTACGTTGGAACTGTATAATTCCCTATTTAAGGAAAACTTTACTGTAATAAGGGACAGTATATGGGCATATCTTTTATCCACAGCTTTATCAGTGATAATAGGTACCGTAATAGCGGTTTACTAACTTATGCATCAAAATGGATAAAAAGAATACTGATGCTGTCTGATGCTTACAATGATATCACCACCTTTCCTGTCATCCCTTTCATACATACTGCTGTTTTGGAAGAGGGGATAATAACTGCTGATCTGCTCCATCTTAATTTCAATCCGTATGGATGGCATGGGATTGTAATTATGCAGACCTTCAGTGAAATATCGCTGGCAGCTCTTATTTTAACGGGTGGACTGTCTTCAATACCTTCGTCGGTCATAGAGGCTGCGAAGGATTTAGTTCAAAATCGAGAGATACTTACAGAGTAATATTACCGATGCTGAAATCATCATTAACTGCAGTGTTCTTTCTTATTTTTGTAAAAAAATATTGCAGATTTCGGAACTCCGATTATAGTAGGGGTAATTTCAAGATGCTTGCTACCGAGGCTTACAAGGTGTAATTTCACTATGGTGAAATTGAAAAAGCCGCTGCAATCAGTTTTCTTATATTTCTTCCTATAGTTTTTATTTTTCTTATATACAGGCATCAGCTGACTGCAACCAATGTCATGGGAAATTTTTCAGAAAAATCGGGTCATACGGAAGACTTATAAGCTTCCATTTTATCTGAAAGTTATTTTTGGTCTGATTACATTGTCTTTTTGCTGTATATATGCTGCTTCAATATATTTCGATTTTTGTTTCGGCGGTATCTAGTAACAGCGGAGGGCATTTTCATTGGACAATGGAGTTTTTCAGTCCTTTTCCCTTACAAAGATTCCAAGCATGGTAAGAAGTATTGTATATTCATTAATAGCTGGAATTACTGCAAGTTTTCTGGAGTTCTTTTTGCATACTATATGAGACAGAAGGAACATAAGGTTTTTCTAAAAAGTTTTGATTTTATTTCCACATTACCTTATATACTTCCGGGACCGTTTTTGAATAGCGTATCTGCTGGCATTTCAGAATCCCCTTTATTGCTGACAGGAACAGGGGCAATGAGTGGTGCTCAACTGTATTTTCAGACAGATTCCTGTAACGACAAGGGCTGCAAGCGCCAATCTTAGTCAGATAAGTTCGCTGACGGAAGATGCGGCAAGAGATCTGGGGACACCCTAGGATAGCAGTATTTTTCAGGATAAATACTGCCAGCAGCTGAAGCCTGCATTTCTTGTAGGATTTATAAATACCTTTACTACAACAATGACTACAGTAGGCGCAATTATATCTGATTACCCTTCAGCAAAGGTTGCAACAGTTGAACTGTTTAATGAAACTGTGACGGAGATTACAGGATGGCATCCAGTTATCGCAACTCTGCTTATTTTGGTAATATTATGTCAAAATATTTTATTTTCAATATTCATATTAAGAAAGAAGAAGGAGGGAAAACATGTATCTTCAGCTGAAAAATCTGTATAAAAATATCAGAATAATACTGTAGTGAATGATTTTAATATAGATGTGGGAAAAAGGGGAGCTGATACATTCTCGGACCGAAGCGGATGCGGAAAAACTACAACATTGAGAATGATAGCGGGATTATAGCTACATCAGGAGAAATATTTCTTTCAGAGGAGAAAATAACTGACTATCCGCCTGAAATCCGTCCTGTAAGTACGGTTTTTCAAAATTGCACTGTTTCTCATCTGACTGTTTATGAAAATATTGAATATGACCAAGATATCCTCTAAAGGTTGGAAAAAAGTTGGATAAAAAGGAAAGGAAAGAACTCGGAAAATGATAAAACCTTGTAAATCTGAAGGGACTGGAAAACAGGAGAATAGATCAGCTGAGCGGTGGACAGCAGCAGAGGGTAGCACTTGCAAGATCCCTTGTGCTTCGAGCCGAAAGTCCTTCTGCTTGACAGAACCGCTGTCAAATATTGATACAAAAACTAAGAGAAACCGTAAGAAATGAAATAAGAAAAGATACAGAAAGAGTTAGGAATAATCATGATTTTTGTTACTCATGACCAGGGAAGAGGCGATGAGTATTTCTGACAGGATAATTGTCATGAATGAAGGGAATATAGAGCAGATAGGAACTCCCGTGAGATTTTACACTCCTTCCTGAAACAGTTTTGTTGCGAATTTATAGGAAAAGCAAATATTAGGAAATAAATAGCTTTATAATTCGTCCTGAAAATGTTAATATATCCTATAATGAAAAAGATAATGAAAAATAAATAATGAAATTGGAAAGATGTAATTTCAGGAGAAGGGAAAATTATCGGAAAGGAAATATCAGGGTTCGCTAACTTCCTATGAAATTGAGGTTACTGATGAACTGTTCAGGAGCTGAATGCTGTTATGATTTCCGGGAAAAAGAATATGAAACAGGGCAGACGGTGAAATATTCTATAGATAAAAGTAATTTATATGAAATAAAGTCATAAAATATAAAATGTAAGAAGTTGAAACACAAAAAGTATAAATGGATAAAAATATAAAAGTTGAAAATGGAAATATGGCACTGATTTATGTAACTGGAGGAGCTAGAGTGGAAAAAGCAGGTTTGCTGAAGATTTACTGCTTGGCATGAATAACGGAAATCAAAAATATTTATCTGGCGACTTCCATTGTATTTGATGAAGAAATGAAGTCAAAAGTGGCTCTACATAAGGAAAGAAGACAGGATAAAATGGATTACGCAGAAAGCTATAAAAATTTCAGTGAAACTCTGAAAGATATATTTTCAGATGAAACAAAATATAATATGCTTGTCGACTGTCTTACAAATATGATAAGCAATATTATTTTCGAGAACAGGACATTAACTGGGATAAGCCTTCAGAAAAAGATTTTTGAAAATGTAATATTTCAGTGGAAAAACAGGTAAATGAGCTCATAAATGTTATAAATAGATTTGAAAAATACTGTCATTGTCTCAAATGAACTGGGAATGGGTGTTGTTCCTAGTTATCCTCTTGGAAGATATTTCAGGGAAATAGCAGGAAAAATGAATCGAAAATTGCAGAAATTGCTGATGAAGTATATTTTGTAGTATCAGGAATACCTATGAAAATAAAATAGAAATTCGGGGATTTATATGCTGAAAAAGTGATTCTAATTTTATTTCTAATGTTATTTTTTTAGTTGTAATAATAAAAGAGCTGGAAAAAAGATTTTGTAATAGTTTTAAGTATACAGAAAAATTAACAGGTGAGAGTACAGTCGATGTTAAGATATGGGAGCTAAACTGCGAGAAAATTAGAATGTAGACTTTCATATTTTTATTGGTAGTGATAAGAAAGAACTTTTTCAAAGAAAATTGTTTTTAAAAAGATACTGGTAAAAATGAAGAAAATGGTATTTTCAAAGATATGAAAACAAAAATCCTGAAAAGCCACTCAGATTTTTATCCTGAAAAATAGTCTTGTATTAGATAATAAGGAAGCATTTTCAACATATAGAATGAATACAGGATTTTATAAATTATTGGATAAACTTTTTGAATGAGAAACATTATGATTTTGAAGATAGAATTGTTGAAGAATTTCATATTAGAAAAATGAAAGAAGAGCTAAAATAAAAACTAGAATTACCGGGTTATTAGAAAAATATAAAGGAAGCCGAATATAAAATTTTCGATACAAAGAAAACATAAATTTAAATGAAATTTGGGATTTAGAATGTAAAAATCTTGATTGCGAAATTAAATATAGACGGAATATACATGAAGATCCTTTCATTTTATAAAAATAACTCTGAAAAAGTAATAAAGATAAGGAAAGAATTATAAAAGATATTAAAAAGGTATTATGAATACTAATCTAGAAAAAGAAGACTCTTCTTTAGAAGTTCAAAATTATTTATATTTAAATGATGAATCTGAAGATATATTTACTGTAATTAATTCTGAATTTCATGAAGTATTGACAGAATTATTAGGAGAGAACTATAAAAATATTCATAAAAAGATTAATCAAAGAAGATTAGAAAAAGAAGGGAAAGATGAAATTAGTGATATCTGGAATAAATTAAATAATTTATAATATTGTACGGTGGATACAATTGAACTTTTTCTGTAGCAATATACATGAAAGGAGTTTTATAAACAATGAATATTGACATTATAAGAATATTTTGCCTTTGTGTTTATTGTTATGTTACACACTCTGAACAGGCAATATGGACTTACTGTGTGGATGAGCGGATATGCTGTTATTTCAGTAGGAGTAAATCTTTTTATTATGATAAGCGGATATCTGTTACTGGATAAAGTAGAAACAGTGAAGGATTTTTAAGAAAAAGATTTTTAGCATACTGCCATTGTTTATAATTTTTAATATAGTTTATATATTTTTTTATAATCATTCCTTCATAACAATAAAAATATCAGCACCTCATTTCTGGTATATTTATATGATTTTAGGACTGTATTTGCTGACTCCATGGCTGAGAAAGGTTTTGCAGTATGCTGAAAAAGAGACTTTCTATGTTGTGATACTGTGGTTTTTATGTAATGTTCTTAATCCGTACATGCAGTTTTTCAGATTACCCAAAATACCGTTTTCCCATTTTCCCATAACAGGATTTATAGGGTATTATATACTTGGATATTATTTGAAAAATATAGGCATAAATTGGAAAAATACCATTCGTGTATATAATAGCAGTTTATCTGGCAGGCTTTTTATAAGTGTTCTGTCTACAAAATATGTTCTGGTCACAACAGGAAACAGAATATCAGATTTTTGATAAAAATTCATTGGGAACATTTTTATGAGTATTTCATTTTTTTGCTTTCTGGATAAAAATTTAATTTTAAGAGCAGAAACAGGATTATAAGAGTGATTTCAGATTCGACATATTTTGCATATTTGATTCATATAATAGTCCTGCATCATGCTATTAAAAATAAAAAGATGAAATGATTTTTAAATCAGTTGTAACAGTCATAGAAAGTATTATTATGGGAATTTTATACAACTATGGCAAGAGGATATTTGATGAATTTTTGTAAAAGATATATATAGATAATACAAAAAATATATTTTATGATTATGTTGGGGAGAAGAAATTTACGTTTTTCTCCTTTTATATTGTAAATATTTCGAATATTTTTCACAAAAAGCATTATATAAATATAAATTATATAATAATAAAAAATCATTAACTATAATTTGTATGTGGTATAATATATTGTGCCTTTAAAAAATAATTTGATAAGGAAAGAAAAAGAAAAATACAAATAATACATATAAATGTCCCAAATATTAGGAAAATAAGAGTTTCTGTCATATAAAAATTCTGAAAAAATAGAGAATATAATTAATTAAAAATAACAAAAAAAGTTATAAAAAATAACAAAGCGTATTAGATAAGTTTATGAAAAATATTTTAAATTAATAAAGGTTGATAATACTAGCTTCTTAAAAATTAAAAATTTTTAATTTTTATATTTGCATATAAGCATATATTGAGGTATACTGTATTAGTATAGGATTACTTTATACTGTAAACAATTAATTCAGGAGGTTTTTATGGCAGAGCAAATGAAAGCATTTGTAATGAAAAAATAGGAGAGGTTGGTTGGATTACAAAAGATAGACCTGTATGTGGACCGACAGACGCAATTATAAAACCATTGGCACTGGCTCCATGTACTTCAGATATACACACTGTATATGAAGGTGGAGTAGGAGAAAGATTTGACATGGTTTTAGGGCATGAAGCCTGTGGAGAAATCGTTGAAGTTGGCTCTTTAGTAAAAGATTTTAAAGTTGGAGATAGAATTTTAGTTGCGGCAATCACTCCAGACTGGAATTCAGTAGAAGCTCAAGCCGGATTCCTATGCATGGTGGAGGAATGCTGGCAGGATGGAAATTTTCAAATGTAAAAGATGGAGTTTTCGGAGAATATTTCCATGTTAATGATGCAGACGGAAATCTGGCTTTAATTCCTAAAGGAATGGATTATGGAACAGCCTGCATGCTAAGCGATATGGTTCCTACAGGATTCCATAGTGCTGAATTGGCAGATGTTCAATATGGTGACGTAGTTGCAGTATTTGGATTAGGGCCTGTTGGACTTATGGGGAGTTGCAGCTGCGGCATTGAAGGGTGCAGCAAGAATAATAGCTGTTGATTCAAGACCTCAGGTAGTTCCTATAGCAAAAAGCTTATGGGGCAACTGATATAGTTGACTTCAAAGTAGCTCCTACAGAAGATCAGATTATGGAACTTACTAATGGAAAAGGTGTAGATAGAGTTATTTTTAGCTGGTGGAGATCAGAGATTATTTGCAACTGCAATGAAAGTATTAAAAACCAGGTGGACGTTTGGGAAAATGTCAACTATTTAGGAAGTGGTGAATTTATTCAGATACCTAGAGTTGAATGGGGGAGCTGGAATGGGTCATAAAAAGAATTTATGGTGGATTAATGCCTGGAGGAAGATTAAGACTTGAAAAAGCTTGCAAGACTTATAGAATTTGGTAAATTAGATCCTAGTCTATTAATTACTCATAGATTTGACGGATTCGAAAATGTTGAAAAAGCCTTAGAATTAATGAGAACAAAAAGAAGATGGAGTAATTAAAACCGGTAGTATATATGACTTCACAGAAAGTAAACGAATAGTACAAAATATATTTTTAAAGGAGCTGTCTTAAAATTAAAAATATGAATGAATAATTTGTAAATTATGCTTGAAAAATATTTTTAATATACGGGCAGCTTTCTTTTATACAGATTGTGTATAAAAATATTATAATTCTTATAAGAGGGAGGAATAAAAAACATGAAAATACTTGTTATTTCAGGTTTTCTTGGAGCAGGTAAACTACATTTATTAAAGAGATGGTTAGAAGTACAGGAAGAGAATATGTCATATTTGAAAATGAATTTGGGGATGTAAACATTGATGGAGAAATATTGAAAAATAAGTCTGAAACAAATGATGAGAAAAGAAATAGAACTAAATGTATGGGAGCTGACAAGCGGTTGCGCATGTTGCAGTACAAAGGCGGATTTCATGTCTTCACTTCTTGCCATAGACAATACCCTAAATCCTGATTTTCTGATAGTTGAACCTTCAGGAATAGCTGTTTTAAGCAATATCATAAATAATGTTAACAATGTAGGATATGAAAGAATAAAGGTACTTCCTCTGGTAACTATAATAGATGCTGGAACATATTTTAAATACAAGAATAAATATGAAGAAGTATTTATAGATCAAGTTAAAATGGCATCACATATTCAGCTTTCCAAAGTGGAAAAATATGACAGAGGAAGAGCTTAATACAATTTTTGAAGACATAAGAAAAATTAATCAAAAATGGAAATTCATACATCTGACTATCATAATCAGGATATAGTTATTGGAACAGTCTTTTCAGTGGAGAGCTTGTCAGGATGAAAAGTTCTGACCTGATAGATGTAAAAAGAAAATGCAGAATGTAGTTATAAAATGCCTGTACAAAACCCTGCTGCTCTAGCTTTTCTGGATAAGCTGATATTAGGCTATTACGGAGATATAAACAGGGCAAAGGGAGTTTTTAGAAATTCTGATTATAATATGCATTTTGATGTAGTTGATACTGGGTACAATATATATTTTTCGGAGGGAAGCAGAGAATAATACAGTTTTTATAGGGAATCCGATTGATAAGGAATTGCTTCTAAAGGAACTTGAAGAAATGACAGCCGGAAACAGCTTGTACAGATAATTTTATAATTTCAGGTAATTATACAGTTTTATACTGGTTCCCCGAAAGCCCGCCCTCAATACTATTAAAACAGTGCGCGGTAGTAACATTAAATCTATTGAAAGATATATAACTGTACACATGTGACAATACTGAGGATAAAAAGTAAAGAAGTTAAATCTCCTCCTGATTCCCATAAGCGTGACAGGCTTGTTTAAAAATTCGGAGAATTTTAGTTGCACTCTGCTTTTAACAATATCTACACCAAATATAAAACTGTATAGTGAAATTTTTAAAATGATTTCAAAAATAAATATTAATCTTCAATCAGCTCAGTCAGCCAGTTTGCCTGCTGGAGTTCAGTATCAGTTTCCCTGATTTTTGAAAAGCAGATCGAGTTCTTTCTGTAAAGCGGGAACATCTACTGTGCTCATTATTTTTATTTCTGTAGTTGAATACAGGTTTACTTTCTGACCTGCAATATTTAAAAATCCTCTTAAAATATTGGATTTTAAAAGTCAAAGTATCTCTTTCGGCAATCAGATTGGCAAGGGTTTGACCATTTGAAACAGTAACACAGTTAGTTCTGTTAATCTGTTTAATAAGAATTTTCAGCTGATTAATATTATTATCAAGTTCATTCGAAGTTCTTCAGGATTTTCTGAAGGTTCGTCATTTTCCTGAACTTTTGCATTATTATAAGTCTTACTCTTAACTGTTCTATTCTTTTTGTAAATCTGATCTTAAAAATCAGAGCTTCAGCCAGTTTCATATATAACCTCCGTCTATTATTTTATATTTATATAAATGAATTATACCTAATAGATTTTTATGTCAATATGATTGACACAGAGTATTATAGATTTATAAAAACAATTAAACTTCAGGGCAGGGTGAAATTCCCGACCGGTGGTATATAAGTCCACGCGATTGAGAAAATCATGAACTGGTGTGATTCCAGTACCGATAGTATAGTCTAGATGAAAGAAGTTGGAATATGTTAATAGTACAAGTATAATGAATATACTGATATTGTCGTAGATTTTTGTAACATAATATGTATAAAAATATAAAAGATGTAAATGATATCAGATATTGAAAAATAAGTGGAACTATTACAGATATTTAAAGTCCCGGGGTTTTTAATTAATCCTGTTTTTATTACCTGAAAAGTTGTTTTAAATAAAATTATTTTAGGAGGAAAAATGAAAAATTTGAAGGGAAATTTAATGGAAAAGGAATAAAAAAATCGGTATTGTAGCAGGAAGATTTAATGAGTTTATTACATCAAAAATTAGTAGGCGGAGCGGTAGATGTGCTGAAAAAGAAATGATGTAAATGATGAAGACATTGATATCGCCTGGGTGCCAGGTGCATTTGAAATACCGCTGATTACAAAAGATGGCTGAATCGAAAAATATGATGCGATAATAACATTGGGAGCAGTTATAAAAGGGATCTACTCCTCATTTTGACTATGTATGTGCAGAAGTGTCGAAAGGAGTGGCTCAGATTTCATTACAGACAGGACTGCCTATAATGTTTGGGGTACTAACTACAAATAATATAGAAGAGGCGATAGAAGAGCTGGAACAAAGGCAGGAAATAAAGGTTCTGATGTTGCATTTGGTGCATTGGAAATGATTGATTTGATAAAAATATTGGATAGAGCTAAGGAAAATAAGATGGAAGAAAATATTAATGAAAAATATATGCGGATGGCAATTGAACTGGCGAAAAAGGGTGCAGGTGCAGTAAATCCTAATCCAATGGTTGGAGCTGTTGTGGTGAAAAATGGAAAAAGTAATTGGAGAGGCTACCACAAGTTTTTGGAGGTCCCCATGCAGAAGTTTATGCACTGGAAGATGCCGGCAAAGAAGCTGAAGGAGCTGCAATCTATCGTTACTTTGGGAGCCGTGTTTCCCATTATGGTAAAACACCGCCTTGTGCAAAAAATAATAGATATGGGAATATGTTTTATCGGTTCAAGTGAGTCCAAATCCGAAAGTAGCCGGTAAAGGTGTGGCAATGCTTAAAGAAGCAGGAATTGAAGTCGTTGAAAACGTGTTAAAAAGAGAATGTGATGAGATAAACCAGGTTTTCTTTAAATATATAAAAACGAAGATTCCTTATTTGTTTGTAAAATGCGAATAACGCTGGACGGAAAAATAGCCTTGATAAACGGGATTTCAAAGTGGATAACAAATAGTATCGCCAGGAGAAAGTACAGTTTTACCGAAATAAATTTATGGGAATAATGGTTGGGATAAATACAGTTCTTACTGACAATCCAAGTTTGACGGCGAGAATTGAAAATAGTGTAAATCCCTTCAGAATCATTGTTGATCCGCATTTGAAAATTGATGAGAACTGTAAAATTGTGGAAAAATAATGAGGATGAGAAAACAGTAATCATTACTTCGCAAAAATCTGTTTGATGAAGATGCTGAAAATAATGAAATTCAACTAAAAACAAAAGAGACTTTGTAAAGAAAAATAAATTGAAGTTTATTTTTATTGAGGGTGAAAAATTTTCTTTTTATGCTTGAAGAAATTGGAAAAATAGGAATTGACAGTGTTCTGCTGGAAGGTGGAGAAACCCTTATTTTCTTGCGTTTGAAGAAAATGTAATTGATGGCGGAGAAAATTTTTTATTGCAAATAAAATTTTAGGTGACAACAGTGCAAAACCTTTTATTTCAGGATTTGTGAGGGAGAAAATGGATGAAGCTGTTCAATTGACCAATGTGAGAAATAATATTTATGGCGAAAATGTAGGAATGGAGTTCTATTTTTAAGAAATACAGTGAAATGGAACAGGATTAGGGAGAAATTATGTTTTACAGGTTTAGTCGAAGAAATGGGAAAAATAGTGAATATTTCTAAAAAGCTACAGGTTTTAGGAATAACAATAAAAGGCGATAAGGTCGTTGAAAAGATAAAAATTGGAGACAGTATAGCGGTAAATGGAGTCTGTCTGACAGTTACGGAATTTAGCGGAAACAGTTTTACAGCAGATGTGATGTACGAAACAATTGAAAAGAAGTGGACTGAAAACGGATAACTGCCGGAGAAACTGTAAATCTTGAAAAATCATTGACTTTAACTACATTTTTAGGCGGGCATCTTGTAATGGGAGATGTTGACAGCGAGGCAGAAATTATTTCAATTGTTCCGAAAGGAATTGCTAAACTTTATAAATTTCAGCTGGAAGAAAAACACAGGCAGAATATAAAATATGTAGTTGAAAAAGGGCGTGTGACAATAGATGGAGCAAGCCTTACAGTTATTGATACAGATGATGTTTCAGGAACTTTTTCTGTGTCGCTTTATTCCGCATACTTTTGGAAAAATATAACGCTTGGAAAAAGAAAGTTGAGATTACGTTAATATAGAGACAGATTTATTTGGAAAAATATGTGGAGAAAATCCTGAAATTTAATATACAGAAACTGAAAAGAAAAATCGGGCATTACAATGGATTTTTACAAAAATGGATTTTTAAGGTATAAATATATCTGAAAAAGAGGTAGGAAAATGGAAAGAAAAATTTAATACAATAGAAGAAGCAATAGAAGACATAAGAAATGGGAAACCAATAGTTATAGTAGATGATGAAGACAGGGAAAATGAAGGGGATTTATTTTTACCAGCAGAAGTGGCTACCTATGAAACAATAAATTTCATGATAAACAGTGCAAGAGGATTGATGTGTGCCTATTACTGAGGCTAAAGAACTGAAACTTGCATTTATGACGGAACATAATACTGACAATCATGGGACAGCGTTTACAGTATCAGTTGATGCAGTGGAAGGAACAACTACAGGAATATCTACAGGTGATAGGCTTAAAACAATAAAAGACCTTGTAAAATCCTTCAGCGGAAGATTTTAGAAGACCTGGACATATGTTTCCGCTTGTTGCAAAAATGGTGGAGTTATAGAGAGAAAAGGGCACTACAGAAGCTGCTGTTGATTTATCTGAAATTGCAGGATTTTCAAAAAGTTGGAGTAATAATGGAAATTTTAAATGAAGACAGGGAACGATGGCAAGAAGGATCAGCTGTTTGAATTCTGTAAAAATGAACTTAAGATAATAACTATAGAAGATTTGATTATATATAGAAAAATACGAAAAACTTGTAAAAATGGAAGCGGAAGTAAAAATTGCGACTAAATTTGGAGATTTTGATTTTTGCAGGATATAGCGACAAGATTGAAAACAAGGAATATATAGCTGTTATTAAAGGAAATATAAGGAATAAGGAAAATGTGAGCGTCAGATTACATTCAGAATGCCTGACGGGAGATGTTTTTCGGCTCTAAACGTTGTGACTGCCAGGATCAGCCACAGGGCACTGCATGAAATAGAAGAAAAAGGGAGAAGGACTTCTGATTTACTCAAGACAGGAAGGCAGAGGAATAGGAATACTCAATAAGCTGAAGGCATACAAGTTGCAGGATGAAGGTTGTGACACAGTTGAAGCAAATCATCAGCTTGGTTTTTGAAGATGATTTGAGGGATTATGCAATAGCGGCACAGATTATAAAAAGACCTCGGAATAAAATCAGTTTCCTTGAAAACAAATAATCCACTTAAAATAAAAAGGACTGGAACAGTACGGTGTAAATGTTGCATCAAGAGAGGAAATTTGAGATAGAAGTTAATGTACATGATAAGAAATATTTAAAGACAAAAAGGAAAAATGGGACATATATTAAGACAGGAGTTATAAAGGTAAATTTATAAAAAAGGATATGCATTTTAATATTATCTTGGAGCATATTCTTTATACAAAATTGTACTAAATAAAGATAGATAATCAGAATAAATATATTTAAATAAAAATTGACAAATTAATTTAGATGTATATAATCGACTAAAATAAAGATTATTTTATAGATAAGGTTAATAAAAATGTATTATAAAAATTATTACTATTGCAGAAATATCAGATAAAATTTTATAAAATGATTTTTGAGATAAATTATAAATTAAACTTGATAGGAGATGATAGATATATGGAAAAGAAATTTGAAGATGCTAATAAGTGTGAGAAATAGGAAATTCAAAGAGCACCAGTTTCCAAGGAAAGAAATAAAAACTTCGATTCCTTTTAAAACTTTAAAACTTTCTCCTGAAGAACAGGACGTGATTTGGGAAGAGAGTGACCCCGCTGGAGCGAGTTCAGCAATGGTGGAGCTGTTAATCCGGGCTTTGGGAAACGCAGCAAATCAATAGGAGAGAATTAGAAAGAGATTCACTGGAGAAAGTGATGCTGAATAAATTGAGAAAAGGACAGGGACTAAAAAGCATGTAGAAAAGGATCTGGTCAGATTGAGTCAGCTGGCGGGATATCCAATAAAAGCAAGCAAATATGAGAGTATATGTAATAGAGTCTATGAGTTGAGACCAAGGATTATAAATAAAACAATAATCTGTAACTTGATAAATCTGATCCGGAAGGATGGAAAAGAATAGATGAAAAATATAAAAAGCAGCAGTAGAAAATGTTGTTAAAGAAGCAGAAAATAAATTTTACGGGAGAAATGACGAGTGGTAAAATACGCAATAAGAACTACAATGTGAAATTTGCAGATAGGTCTATGAAATTGATAAAACAGAATACATTGGAATACGCTGGGAGAATCGACTATATTAGCTAATGTTAAATTTTCAATTGCAGAAGATAAGCAGAGTATAAACTTCGTGTGTATGTAAGTATAATCTGACAGACAAATTTGAGATATTAGGAAAAGATATACCGGTTTGAATGTGAAAACCATATGATATGCTAGGACCATCAGGAGACCATACTTGGGCAGAAAATTTAATAAAAGGGAAGATGTATTTAAATACCCAAAGGAATTAAAACGAAATTGAAATTGGGTGCTATGGCGAGGGTAAAAATATGAAAAGAGTTATGATGAGTGTATCAGATTTATTGACAAAGATATTTACATTTTATCTATTCAAATAATTATAATAATTTATGATTAATTGCAGGAATATCAACGATTTTTATATTCCCTTTAAACCAATGAAAGAACCAAAGATTTATTATTGAGGATGCTACGAATTATATTTGTATAAAGACAGGATTGTAAGAGATGAAAAAATATTAACCATTTTCTTTAATGATTGAATCCTCCAAGTCAAGTTCCTGGAAAGAAGCATATTCTCACTGATAAACTTACAAGATATAATGAAGGGATGAGAACATTATACTAGCATATAACAGAGAAAACAGAAAATATATATGATGATGAGACTAAAAATACAGTAAGAAAAAATGTACAGTAAAAATTAGGCTTTACATCCTAATTCAAAAAAAAAAACAATAAGATAGTTTAACAGAAGGAAGAAATAAAGCAGAAGTATGGAATAAAAAACAAAAAGATGAAAGCCTAAAAAATAACTCAAAATATGGAATAATTATGTGAAATAGAGATATGAGAATATTATTTATATAAAATTATTATTATGGTGGTATTAAAATTGTTCAACTCAGTTTTATGTTAAAAAAAGTTGATATCAAACTAAAATAAAGGTTTCCCATATTTTAGTTACATAATCAGGAATCTTTTTTCAAGCAAAATTTGAAAAAATCCATTTTATCATCTAAAGTTATTTCCTCATATTTTTACTGTAATAACTCTTAACCAGATATAGAAAAGCTCAGGGGTTACTGTTTTACTCTTGGGCATATTGGCATATATTCCATAAGAACAACATCTCAAGTTTTACTTTCTTCAAGTAAAGTTTCCTCCTGTTCATCATTTTAAAGAACAGATTTACCTTTTCTTAGCTTCATGTTGTTTACCTTTTATAAGGTCAATAAGCTACTGCTGTAGCTACCTCTGAAAATGGCACACTCCACTTCGAGAAAAGCTGCACCTTCAATTCTCTCTCGTAAAGCGATCAGAGTCAAATCATCTCCGCACTTTGGATTATGTCCCCTCGATATATAACAGTGATTTTCGATTTCTTTTTAAGTTTCCTATATTACTGTATTCCAGTATTGTCTGCTGACATATCTAAATTCATATTTTCAACTTCTTCCTTTATTTTTAAAAGTCCTTCAACCAATCTGTATCCTTTTCATCATTGTAGCATGCTGAAACTTGGCCCGCAGCATGAGAGAGATCACGAGATAGCTCATAAGTGGCTGGGCTGTGATCAAGATGTCCAGATCTTACTGCCACATGATAGGAATCCAGAATGAATGCCCACATCAGTAGGAATGTACACCTTTACATTGAAGGCGATAACTCCTGTTCTGGAAACATTCTCTGTGCAGTATGACTTTCTATGAATCCTAGCTTTTTCATTTCATCTAATGCTTTTGAAGTCAGACTGTCTTCAATTTCCAGAAATTTTATCATAACCTATATGTCGATATATATTCAATGGCTGCCTTTTAATGTAAAAGCCTTCCACATTCTGTGTTCGCGTCAAATTTATTTGCAATGGCGCAAATGTAGAAACGCTCTTCAGTAACGAGGGTCTATCATGTCTCATAAAGGAATGGTGGTGGCATTTTATCAAGTGACTCCTTCCGTATAGTACTCCTATTCCCATTGGAGAAAAGTCTGTGACCACGAAAACACAAGAAAATCAGGCGTCCATTTTGTACATCATGTCTATGTTAATGGAGAATTGACTGGGCAGCATCAGTGCAGCCAGTGCACTCATATTCATGAGCAATTTTTACAATTTCTTCAACAGGCTGGATTACTCCTGTAACGTTACTACAGCTAAGAAATCGCTACCACGATTTTTGTTTTTCTCGATAATTTATTTTGAAATCATTTATGTCTGAGCTGTCCGTGATTATCATCTAGACCCTACAAATTTTATTCCGGCGTTTTCTTTTTGCAACAAACTGCCATGGAACAATATTTGCATGGTGATTCGATATTTCAAGTATAATTTCATATCGTCTTTCATTTATAAATTCCAGTCCATATATGAATATGCAATGAGATTGATTGATTCGGTAGTAATACTAGTAAAACAACTACTTCAGCTTTTCTGCATTAACAAAGTTTCTTACTTTTCCCTTGCATCTGAAAGCAGACCTGCAGCCTCCATAGACAGGGGCATACGTGAACCTCTGCGATTTCCGTTATATTTTTCATAGTATTCCATAATTTTATCAAGCACTATTTTTGGCTTTGTGAAGCAGCCGCTGTATCTAAATAATGATTTATAATGTTTTTGACTAGGAAAATCTTTTATAGTCTCATGTTGAACTCCTTTCACTGTGTGTGTTTCTAAATCTTATAGTAAAGGGTTTTCTCCTTTACATTTCTGTGCTATGTTACCGCAATTTCAAGTGGTTTTTAAGTATGGCAGTGAAATTTGTTGTGAAGCATTAATTTATATAATTATATTGACATTGGCAATTATTTTCTAGGTTATTATGTGTAGCATATAGAATGGATTTTAAATAAGTTTGGGAGAATAATATGGATTCAGGAGAATAATTTTGCGAACAAAATTAAGAAAAATATATAATGATCAGAAAGTCTGAGAAGAAAAGTAAAGCAGATTATATTTTGTGGCAAATAGATATGAAATAGAAGAGATAGGATTGGAGGAAAATGCTATAGTAAGAAATGAGCACGCCAAGCAGTAATAAGATTTACTAAAAGCTATGGGATTTGAGGGATTCAAAGAATTTAAAACGGAACTTTTACTAGGTCAGGAAGAGACACACACTGCCGAGCTTGAAAATATAAACTTACTTTTTAGAGTTTACATGTAAATGCACAGACAAACATAAGAGATATACCTTTAAAAATAATAGGTCTTACCATAAAGCTCTTGAAGAAACTTTTAAGTTTATAAATTATGAAACATACGGCAAAGGCTGTTAAAATGATTACAGATGCCAATATAATTGATATTTATAATTTGTGGGAAATTCAGGAGAAGTATAGGAAATGATTTTATGAGTAAACTTCTCAGAGGGCAGGATTGAATTGCAGAGCTATTATTCAGATAATCATTTGCAGCAGTTATGTAAGCCAGTCATCATACGAGAAAAATGGACTAGCTATAGGTATTTCACATTCAGGAGAAACAAAGGATACCAGTGAGCTATTAGAATTGCCAAGCATGAATCAAGGAGCAAAAGACATTGGTTCTTACAAAGTTTTAAGGCTTCGGTAATAAACAAAAATATGCTGATATTGTTATGTGTACAGGTAGACACTGAAAGTAGCTTTTATAGTGAAACAATGTCTTCGCGAACAAGTTCCCAGCACGCAATAGTAGATATGCTTTATGTATGGGAGCGTGAGAGCGATTACAGGAAATACACCTTTAAAAGACTGGATAAAATTAATAATATGACAATAGGATATATTAAAATAAAAGAAATGGTCCAAAATGCTTAAAGTACTTGAGACAGTCTCTTTTATATTTAATATGCTTATCTCTAATTTATTAATTCATGTCCATTGAAAATTTTAATAATTTTTCCAGTATATATATACCTAAACAAATACAAAGTGTTTATTCGCTATATCTCTCGAAAATTCTAAATTATTTTCAATATTATGTTATAAGCAATCCTATTGCGACCAAGTTTTTGTATATATACAAGAATTTAGTGACTTTCGTATGTGATATACTTTTTAATGTAATATACAAATATTGATATAATATGTATATAAAACACAAATGAGGAGGAAAATATTATGAGTAAAATGACGTTGACAGAAGTTGTAAAAGGATTGAAATTAAAAGAAGATGAGACTTCTGTGCTTGGGATAGGACCTGTACAAAATGCTGATAGCAAGTATTTTATTAGCTAAGAGAAAAGATTACTTTCATGCAATATTTACTTAAAGCAAAAGTAGGAAATCAGGTAGATGCACAGGAACCTGGTGGAGGATATGTTTGTAGTGGGATCAGAAAGGATTTGCAGAAAGCAGCCAGTAGCAGACGAAGTAGGATTTGAGTGGACTTATCACCTACTGTAGAGACTCATGGTGGACCTTGGCAAAGAGACAAAGAAAGAAAAGATCACCTTCCTGGGGAAGAAGCAATGAGATTGAGGAAAATTTCGCTATGTATATGACTTAGAAAAATGGATTTGATTTAGTTTCCCACACATATCGATCCAACAAAAGATCCTTATGTTGCAGGGAAAAATATAGATGTGAAATGTAGTTTGGTAGAAGAACTGGAATTAATAGAATATGTGGAAAAAGAGAAAGAATAGCAAGGGGACTTCAAAATGAAGTTGCTGAAAGCAGGAACAGAAGAAACAAATGGAGGACTTACCTCAGTAGAATCATATGAATGATAACTTCTGGGAACTTATTAAAAGGAAGCTTGATAAAAAGAACTTACCTCATCCTTGTTTCATAGTGGGTCGAGACAGGAACTCTTTACAAGACTTCTTACGGAAAATATTGGACATTTTGATGCGAAAACGTCAAAGAGAATCCTGCAGACAGTTGCAGAAAAATATCATGGGGATTAAAGGAGCATAATGGAGATTATCAAGATGAAGGAATACTTCTTGCACATCCAGCAGTGGGAGACGCTGCAATGAATGTAGCTCCTGAATGTGGTACAGTTGAAACAAGAGCTTATTTAAAAATTGATTGAATTGAAAGAAATACTGTTTAAAAGAAGGAGGGCTTATTTCAAAAAGTCACTTGATTTAAAACTGTATAAGACGTGAATCCAGTAATGAGCAGAAGATGAGAAAAATCGTGACAGACGATACTGTTTCAAAAACAACTGAAGAACTTCTTCAGGATGGAAGAAACAATAAGTGTAATAACTGATATTGAGTGTGACATTACATTTAACAATGATACAATGTAAAAGAAGAAATAGAGACTCTATTTTGAAAATCTTTCAGCAGGAGTAAATGCTGGAAAGAATATGTAATATACAAATTGAAAGAATCATTAGATAGATATGTGGAATGCTTTTTAGTTTAAAAGGATACACAAGTGAGATTAAAAATGAGATATTATAAACAGTTAAGAAGGTTGAAATATATGGAAGTAGTAGATTATCATGCTCATTCAAATAATTCATTTGATGGGATTCAATAGAAGAAATGTGTAGAAGAGCAATAGATCTTTCTGAGATATGTTTTACTGAGCATTTTAATGTGAGACCATGAGAGATGTGAGCTATGGTGTTTTAGATTGCGAAAAGTAATTTTTCAGAAATCATAAAAAGCAAAGGGAAAAGTTTTCTGGCAGTAACAGAATAAAATGTGGAATGGAAATAGGAGAACCCTCATTTGAAAACAGTATCCAAGAAGACTCTTGTGAAAAGAAATAGAAAACATGAGTCTGCGAGTTTTATAATTGGTCAGGTTCACAATAATATAGATGGTATCAAATTGAGACTTTATATGCAGGGCCATAAATGTGATATTTACTACGATTATTTCAGTGAAATATGAAATGGTCAAAAGTTCAGACATTGGTATAGTTGGACATATGGATTCGATGAAAGATGCATATGACGCTATAATACGGAAATGATACTTTTGATGATTTACAAAGAAATTATAGAAAAATGCTGAAAAGTAATTTCAAGAGGAATAGGATTAGAAATAAATGGCTCAGGAGCACTCAAATAAAGTTGGAGAACCTTATCCTGGTAAGAAAGTTCTTGATCTTTATAGAAATCTTGGTGGAGAAGTAATGACAGTAAGTTTCAGACTCTCATATGCGAGTTTGGCTATACATAGCCTATAAAATGATAAATTTACTTCTAAGGAAATAGGCTTCAGCATATATTTACATATGAAAAGAGGAAGAAAATTCATACTGAAGATATAATTTAAAACAATAATAGAAATAAAAATAAATAATAAACTTGACAAAAACAATAAATCAAGGTATAACGAATATAGCTATTAAATAGTGTGCAGGAGATGAATGTAAATGAGACTGATAAATGAAGAGCCTCATTTTCCTTGATTTTGATGCAAAAACAAATTGGAGAGTGCTGAAATAAATTGGGAAAAGACGCATCTCAAAGCAGGAAAACTACGCTGATGAAAAGAAATATGGAATAGTAGATGCACTAGAAGGATTTATAAAATCTTCGCACAGGGAAAGAGATATTTGCAACAGCAGTAGGATTTTTCTTTTGCCATACCTCATGGAAAATCGGATTATGTAAAACAGTCTTCAATTGCTCTATGCAAGGCTAATAGAAAAGATAGAATGGTCTGAAGATGAGCACATCATGTTTTTAAGGATGGGTGTTCCTGAAGAAAAAGCAGGAAATGAACATTTAGGAAATACTTATAAAGATTATCAACTGCAATACTGGAAGATGATTTTGGAGAAAGGCTTGAAAAAGCAAAACTAATATGAAGTGATGAAGTTAATAAAGCGGAATATTCTGAAAGGGAAAGGAAAATATTTAAATTAAACTTTATTATAGAAAGGAATGAAAATCTCATTAAAAGGTGAAAATATGAAAATAGTAGGGAGTAACAGCGTGTCCTTCAGGAGTTGCTCCATACTTATATGGCGGCAGAAGCATTAAAAGCGGCTATTGCAAAAGGGCATGAAATTAAAGTTGAAACTCAAGGGCAAATAGGACTGGAAAATGAAATAACTCAGAGTGAAGCTGATGCTGCAGATGCTGTTGTTCTAACAATGAATATTGGCTTTAAAAATACGGAAAGATTTAAAGGAAACCGATTGTTAGAATAGGTATAAGTGACTTGTAGCGCCCTTTTAATTGAAAATAGAAGAAGCGTTACAAAAAGAAAATAAATTAGAATAATAAGGAGGCATTTATGTTAGGATTATTAAAATACTAAGCAACATTTGATGACAGAGTTTCTTATATGATTCCCTGTGTTGCAGGTGGAGTATTGACTGGCATTGGCGGTTATGCGATTTCAGGAAAGGCTGCAGTTCCGAAACAGGATTTTTAAAACATATGTCTGATATTGGGATTGCAGGATTAACACTATTTAGTTCCAGGTTTTTAGGGTGGATTTCTAGCTTATTCAATAGTAGACAGACCAGGAATAGCACCTGGAATGATAGGAGCATATTTAGCAAATTCTAAAGGTGGAGGTTTTTGAGGTGCTATAGTGGCAGGACTTTTGGCTGAATAGTAGTTCATTATCTTAAAAAGATAAAAGTTCCAAAAAGTTATGAGTTCAGTAATGCCAATTTTTATTATTCCTTTAGTTGGAAACATTTGTAGTTACGGAATGTTGATGATACTTTTAGTTTGTTAGTGAACCAATAGGTTGCATTCATGGCAGCATTATCAAGCTGGTTAAATAGAATGCAGAATAGTTCAAAAATAATGTGGGTATGAGCCTTGGAGCCATGATTGCATTTGATATGGGAGGACCACTTAATAAAACAGCTTTTCTTTTTGCAGTAGCTATGAGTTCCCTACTAATCCAACATTAATGGCTGCAGTTGCTACTGCTGTAACCACTGCCTCCTCTAAAGGATTGGCATTAGCAACATCTCATATTTAAAAAGAAATTTTACTGTTTGTAAGAACAGGAGATCGGGAAAAAGCAGCACTAATTGTGGGATGTATAGGAGACCTGAAAGGGTGCAATTCCTTTTACTGACGGCAGATCAATAAAAGTTCTTCCATCAATAATGATAGGAGGAGCTGCAGCTTCAGTAACTTCACTTTTACTGGGACCTACAGGTCAGGCAGCATGGGAGGATTCAGTGTATTGCCAGTTGGCAACAAATAAAATAGGTTATCTAATTGCAAAATTACCAGTAGAGACAGTTATAACAGCATTGAGTTGTATCTGTATTACCAGTAACAGAAAGAAAGTTAAAAGCTAGAAGAAACAGTAAATAATGACGATTTAGAATTGGATATAACATTCTAATGAAAGAAAATAAAGAGGACTGAGATAATAATCTGACATAGTTACATGATTTGTTTAAAAACAGTCCTTTTTGATTTATATGATTTTACTTTTATATTTTTAAAATTCTTTTGATTTATCACTTTGAAATATCATCTCGTCTATAATAATATAATCAAGAAGAATTTTAAATTTGAAAAGTTATATTGTCCATCCTGGTCAATTTTCTTTTTCTGTAATTAAATATTGTACTGCTCATACTTATTATAGCTGATTTAGTCAGCCATCTTACTAGTCAGTGAGATTTGAAACATTTTCTCATTATATAAATTTACTCCAATTGCACCTGTGAGCAGCGATCAATATTGAAATGATTAATTTGATTTATGGCAGAAATACCTACAAAACCATCTAATTATGTTGTACAGTTTCTATTCCTATACAAAGTTTTGTGAATTTGGATTCTAGAGAATAAATACATAATATCAATCCTTATTTGTAATAATAGTAAGACTGGAGTTGTATGATTTCCCTAGAGCTAAAAATATAATTTATTGAAGATATATCAAGGAATATGCTTTCATATTCTTTAATTTCATTCCAAAATACTTTTACAGTGCAATTTTCTATTTCAACATTTTTCTAGCATATTCTTGAGGCAATAGTTATAGTGCAAATTGACGTATTGCGCCACCATAGGATTCTTTCAAGTAAACCCTGTTCTTCAAGTTTACTAGAAATCCTTTCTTATTAAATCTTTTGAAACTTTAAAAATTACTCAAATTATTTAGCTTCAACTTTTCCCTCTTCTATTAATTTTTAAAATTTCATTTGAGTCCTTCAGATACAAAACATATAAATCCCTTCAAAATTCGTTATATTATTATTTACCAAATATTATATAGTATACTCTATTTTTATCAACATTAAAACACAATACAATAAAACACTTGACATAGATAGTATATAAATGAATAGAAATATATAATAAATATAGGTTATAAAATAAAAATTTGGGAGGTTTATGCAGTGAATGAGAGGAATACAATTTTTAAAAAGAACTGTTTAGAAATAAAGAAATAATCAATTGAAAGAGCAGTTCTTTACTAGAAAGCCATAAGCGAAGACAAGAAAATTTACCTGAAATAATTGGAAGGCGTGCAAAGCTACAGAAAATATTTTAGATGGAAGCGGGATTACAGAGAAATTATAATGGAAATAGAACAATAAAAACCAAGAGCAAGGTATTATCTCTCCTAAGAGATGGACCCCTATTGGATATTAAAGGGAAATAGATACTAATAGATACAAGACCTCCAAGATAGATTTATATTTAAAGAAGATGACAAAAAGATTTTTAGAAAGAGTTATATGCTTATTGGGATCTTTGAAGATTCTCTAAAAAGAGATAATACCTCCATGTCGCCGAAGCCTGTAAAGCCGATAGTTAACCTAAATCAGACAGATAAGGTCAGGGCATATAATTTCCTGATTTTTGAGACAGTATTACAAAAGGTTATAGAAATATAAGGAAGAGTAGAGATTGAAAAAGATTCTGAAAATGACTGTTTCAAAGCTTCCTAGTAGTATTAAATGCAACTATAGAACATATTAGAAGATATGAAAAACTGGCAAAAGGAATTGGCAAGAAAAGAAAATGATCTGAATAGAAAATGTGAACTGGAAATAGTGAGTAGAGTGTCAGGTAAAATACCATAACTGAACCAGCTGAAACATTTTAGAAAGCCACTTCAGCTGCTTTGGTATACAAAGTGCTGGATTTAAGATGGAATCAAATGCAAGTTCAATTTTCCCTTGGAAGAATAGACCAGTATCTGTCACTTACTGTAGATATTGAAAAAGGAGAAAGTAAAAGAAAATTAAAAAGAAAGAATATCTTGGAAACATTTTATATAAAAACAAATGATGTTGTACTGCTTAGAAAGTGAACACAGTCTACAAAATGCAGGATTTACCTTCTAGGATATACAGCTGCTCTAGGTGGACTGTCCAATACACATGAGGCAATCCAGCAGTTAATGAACTCCTATCATGTTTGAAGCCCTATGTCAGGATATGAGGCTGCCTCAACTAATTTGAGGAGTTAGAGTAAAGTGAAATAGAACCCCAAAAATTTATTACATGTGAAACAATAGCTTCCTGCACAGGAACAAGAGAATACCACAACTATTTAACGATGAAGTTGTAATTCCATCCTTTTTATCAGAGGAGTTTCTCTTTGAAGATGCAAGAGACTATTCTCGTAGTGGGTTGTGTAAGAACTTTTCAATTCCTGGTGAAAACTTATGGTTTACGATGATATCATAATGTTAAATATTTTTATATATAATGGAAAAAGTATTATATGGCAATGAATCAGAAATGGATTTGAGTTTAGAAAAAGATTATTGATCAAAGGAAGCTATTTCGCGGCCGTAAAATTGATGGCTGAGAGGAGCTAATATTGTTGATGAAGGACATGAGAAATATGCTCTGTTCCTTTGGTATCAACATTGGTTAAAAGATTCTTTAGAAAAAGGAAAAGACATAACATCAGGGTGGGGCCAAGATATAATTTTTCTGGAGTGCGGGGGTGGACTACCAAAGTTATATGATTCATTAATGATAATAAAGAATTTATTTTTAATAATAAAATATACATATAAAAGAAATTAATGGAAGCTCTTAGAAACAATTACGAAGGAAATACAGTGCCATAAGAGAGAAATTTGTAAACGATGAGAACAAAATAACGAAAATGACATTGATGAAAGTTGATAACACATAAGTGCTGAAATATTGAGATATTATTGTAAAAGAAGTGGAAAAATATTCAAATCGAGGAGGTGGAGAAAATTTATTCCAGGGGTCACCTACTGTTTCTGCACATATTCCATTAGGAGAAGTAGTAGGAGCCACCTGACGGAAGATATTCAGGAGAACAATTAGCAGATGGAGGACTTTCTCCTATGTTTGGTAGAGATATATTTGGACAGACAGCAGTACTTAAAGGATTTAAAGTAAATTAGATAATATTTTACCCACAAAATGAAGTCTATTAAATGTAAAAATTGAATCCTAGTGCAGTAAACACTGATGAAGGAATAAAATAAATTTGTAGAATTTTATATATGCTTATATGAAATTAAAACTTACACATATTCAATTTAATGTAATTGGTGTGGAGGCGTTAGCTCAGTTGGAACCAGAAAATACGGTAATTTAGTAGTAAAATGTTTGCAGAGATAGTGCTTTCTTTGCTACGAGGCTCAATATACGGGATGATATTATTCATAGAACTGAGCATCCAGTTGTAATAATCGGAGGAATAAAATATAGAGAGAGGTGTGCTATGTTTTAATGTGGAAAATCTAGGACTGATATTTAATATACAGAGATATTCTTTAAATGATGGAAAGCGGAATAAGGACAATAGTATAAAGGTTGCGCTCAGATGTCCATGGTGTTCCTAGTCCTATGAATCTCAAAAGTATGCACTAGAAGGAAAGGCAAAATAATATAAATAAAAATATAAAAACAGTTTGGTAAATGGTATATACTATTGATGAAGTAATAAAAGAAGTATTAAAGACGAAATAATACATCAGGTGGAGGAGTAACTTTATCGGAGGAGAAATATTACTTCACAAGGAGAATTTATTACAGAACTTTTAAAGAATTAAAAGAAAACATTATAAACACTGCTGTAGAAACATGACGATTATGGAAATGCAAGAAGTATTTAGAAAATGTTACCTTACATAGATACAGTATTTTTGATTTAAAAGATAATAAATAATAAAATCAAAGAGATATTAAAAGGAGATTTTGCGAAAACTATATATAATAGAAGCTATACAATAAAGTAATTCCTATAGATTTCCTTATGTTCACAGGTACTACAGATGATATTGAAAATATAAATAAAATATTAAATTATAGTGTAATCTATCAAAGCACATGTACCCTATCATAATTATGGGATGCCGTAAATACGAACAGCTTAATAGAAAATATGAGTTAGAAGATGTTGAAATTCCAGGATGGAAGAAATAAAAGATATAATGAAGATGAAGGGACTTAAGTATTAATAGGCGGATAGAAAGGAGAGGTAACGTAGATTTAAAAGTTGCGGATAAAAATTATGGAATATAGATACTGCGAATTTAGATGATATTATTAATGATATTTTTCCTATAAAGAGATGTTACGACAAATCCTTCGATTATAGCAAGGAAAATAGGAATTTTAAAGTTATAAATATATGACATATATCATAGGTAAAGAAAAAATTATTCATGTAGCAAGCTGTAGGAAATACATGAGTTTTTAGTTAAAGAAGTTAGCCTTTTGAGGGATACTTTTGGGGAGAATGTTTATGTGAAAATTCCTGCTGTATTTGAAGGAATGAAAACAATGAAATACTTACAAAAGACGGACATAAAACTCTTCACAACAGGTATACTTTCACCTGTCAGATAATAATGGCACAGAAACAGAGATCAGAATACATAGCACCTTATATAAATAGATCAAGATAATATAGAAAAATGGGATAGAAATAGTAAAAGAAGCTTTTAAAATATTAGAAATAAATATCCAATGAAGAATGTCAGGAATTTAAAGAATATTTGAAACCCTAAAATTTTAGGAGCCTCATAAGAATATGAGACAAGTACATGAAACAATGCTTGCAGGTTTCAAAATCGGTAACAGTTTCTCCTGATGTGTTTGAAAAATTGATATATCGTCCTTACACAGACTGGAGTATGGATAAATTTAATTCTGACTGGAAAAAGTATATGGAAAGCAAAACTTGGGTATTAGAATTACTTTTTAAATATCATTAAAACATGTGTACCTTTCAGCTTTTCAAAATAAATTGATTGAGTCTTCTGGCACATGTGCATTTTCCTTATAACTTTCTCAAAGATTAAATAAACAGTAAATTAATTTATATATATGCTGAATGCCAACAAATGTATTTTTATTAGATTTCAAATGATGATGGAGGTTTTATGAAAAAGAAGTTTGTTATATCAGACAAATTTAACTCTTACTTTTTGTGTAAATTCGATCAAAGAAAAATGACAATAAGAGTGGAAATTGTATAAAAATTCAAAAGTTAACAGCTAGTGAAAGCGACAGTTCCAGGTTATGCCTTGGGGGAGGCACTATTATTCAAATACCTGAAATACCAAATCTTTCTGTGACAGAAAATCCAGCTACGCAAAATTACTTTTAAGATGATATGACATATCCTTCTGTTCCTGGAATTACAATAACGCCTGTAGTGCTGAAAATGGGCCGATATTCTAGGAGGAAACTATACTGGCGCAAATCGGAAAGGATGGAAAAGGTCAGCTAAGTGAGGGACAAAGTTGTTCAAAAGTAATGGAAATGGAGCAGGACAATATACTGATGAAAAAGTAACTATTCAAAGAGATTCAGCCGGAGCAGGACAATATATAAATAATGTTACAGGAGATTTACCGCTCCAGTTAGGATTCTAGCGAGCAGGACAGTATGCATACCGATGTAGATGGAATTTCTTTACAGGTAAATGATAACGGAACAGGAATGTGCAAACAGTGAAAATCAATGGAATAGATATAATGATAAATGAAGAAGGTGCCAATTTGCCACTAGTGCTAATCTGGTAATTGAAAATAATAGTGATGGTGCGGAGAACTCATGATAAATCTAAAATCTTTTAATTGGACGCACGAAAAGTGTAAAAGCAACAATAACATATAATGGGAAAACTGTTGAAGTGAGATGCAAAACCTCTTGAAAACCACCAAGATTTTTAAAATTAGAAATGGTTCCACCTGTTCCTGCTATAGAAGCAAATAGTCTTTTAAATAACTGCTAGATTCAGGGAGTTCTGATGTGAGATAAATACAATCTTCAGTCCCTGAAGCTCAGGAAAGTGCAAAATCTTGCAGTTGTATTAGAAAGAAGCCAGATATAAAATCTTTTACAGAAATTGATGGGCATACAGATTCTGATGCAAGTGATGAGGTATAATAAGACACTGTCGGATAATCGTGCCAAATCAGTCAGCACTCTATCCTCTCAAGGAGTAAAGACCAATATTACCAACAAATGGTTATGGAGAGAAAGCCAACAGCTAAAATGATACCAATCATTATCAGAGCTAATCCAAATAGAAATAAATACAACAAAAAAACTGACTATAGTGTACTATGTCTGTAATTTAATTTTCAGGATTTTTTGGTGCAGTACCTTGGGCAGTTTTTTATTATATGAAATCTCTTTAATTTAACGCTAATAAATTCAAAAATTACTAAAATAAGAAATTTTTCATAAAATTACTTGACAATATAGTAAATATATTTAAAATATATGGCGAAACAGTCATTAATTTTAAAATACAAAGCCAAATCTTAAATATTAAAACAGAAGGAGATTGTTAAATGATGTAAGTAACATAAAATAATATAAAGAGAGAGTAATGGCTGAAATTTGGAACAAAATTATACACGGGTATAAGCTATGATTGACAGCGAGTCGACAGAACTTCTTCCATATCTATATGTCAGGCATCAACATTTTATCAGAATGATATAGATGATGATCAAGTATACATATTCGGTTTAGAGTCCCTGAGGAAGCATGATGCAATCGCAAGTCTTGAAAAATATGGACTTGCTTTTCATCAGGATGGCAACAATAACATAGTTCATTCAAAGGGATCACGGTAGGTAATGAGGATATTAACCGGAGGGCGTAGGTTGTGGTTTGAGACTTTGAATGGGCCTGTTTAAAACCACATGGTCTGACCATCAGTCATGGTGCAGGGCTGGTAATGCAGATCGGGGATGTGGAGGTGCGGGTGAAAATGCTGGGCGGGCAGTGACGGTAAGTTCGGGCGTCTGGCTCATATTGAAATTGATCAGCATCGCCCTTCCGTCGCGCACGAAGGCCCGTGGGCGCGGACCTTGGTTTCGCCGAGCCAGACGGACCGTGGTGACCGCAGGCAGCAGAGACTAAAACCTGTTGCCGTACCTCTTTGAACATAACCGCGTTCAAGGCCATGTTTTGGGTTGCTCAAAGGCTGTGCCAAGCGGATGGATGGTTGTTATAAAATGGAGGTGCCGGTAATACTTTCCTTTCAATGAAGATGAAGAGTATCCAGGGAACTTGACTCCGGCGTGTGAGACGGTCTTGTTGCTATTCTGTCGGGAGGGACGTGATGTCGCTCCTTTTAGTACAGTGAGGGCCTGAGCAAAAGATGAGGTGACTCAGCTCCTGAAGAGGTTAGAGTTTGATTACGTAGCATATCCAGGAAGCAAAAGATCTATTTTAGGAGATATGTATGAGGACTGCAAGTTATAAATACTTGTGAAGGAGGAACGCTTTATCAGGATCTTTCATACATTGATTCTGTTCCTGTATACAAGCATTCACAGGGACACAGTCCTGAACCGAGAACACAAGTAGAAATTGATGAGAACTCTATTTTACATGAAATATTTTGGAGTCAAGGAAATGAAGTAAATTCCTTTCATCATCAGACTTTTCAGTAGCTACAGGGATATAAAAGTTACG
>BNJV01002369.1_pt1 | contig 131345 bp, 221 predicted proteins | sample 8540591 | NCBI WGS metagenome assembly BNJV01 (sample SAMD00202457, study PRJDB9452) | human saliva metagenome | host: Homo sapiens | reverse complement strand
AGCGTATTGCTGGTCTGGCGTGCGGCGCCGGCGTGTTGGCGATCACCGCCACGGCCACTCATGGCGGCCGCCATCTGGCGGGTACGGCGCGCGGGTCATTGGCCACAAGCCGGCGCCGGGCATGCCGGGCCCCTGCGCCCGGAACCGCATTGCCCGAAGCTGGACCTGAAGCACCTGCCGTGGACATACCCGCGGCCTGTGCAGTGAATGGTGTGGCACCAGCGCCACCGGCCCCGCCGGTACGGGCTGCGCCGACCGTTCGGCCGATCCGGTGGCCTGTGCCGTTACGGCTGCCGCCGCCCGGCATCACCCTCTTCGCGGGTGCGCGCTGCGGGAGGGCCGCCCCATCGCGGAAGGCATGCCTGCTGTGGCGAGGGCGAGGAGCGCTCTGCACCCAGCTGCGCCACGCCTGCGGCGTGAGCGCCAGCGATTCGGCGCGGAAACGCCAGCATGCGCAGCAGGGTCATCTTTACGGTCTGCGACCGGGCGCCAGCGACATATCGCACGCCGTGGATGGCGATCTGTACTAGACCTGCACGTCGCCCGGATCGATCCGGTCGGCCAGCGGGTGGGCATCGCCCTGCCCCACTCTGGGCAAGCGCAATGCGCTGCAGCTCGCCGGCCATGGCTGGCGAGGATCTGCGCATGTGCGACGCTGCGGGCGCTGCGCGTCGGCCTCGGCCACGGTTTGGCGGGCGGCATCGCCACCAGCCAGCAGGCAGCAGTTCGGGGCCAGCCTCGTCGACGGTGCTGAGCATTTCCGCACGGTCTGTTGCTGCACTCTGGCTGCCGCCCAGGGCGATGTAGCCTGATCGAGGAGCGACATATTATCACGCATGCTGCCACCGGCGGCCTTGCCGATCAGCTTCCAGGCCGCCTTCTTCGTAGGGAATGTCTTCGGCATCCAGCACGTGGGTTGTGATGACCGCCACGGTGGCTGGGCCGATGGCATTGCGCAGGCCGAACTGCATGCAGCGCGACAGCACGGTGACGGCACCTCTGCGGGTCGCGTGGCCAGCACGAAGACGACGTGCGGCGGCGGTTTTCCAGCCGCCCCGCATGGCGTTGAAGGCGTGGGTGAGAGCATGTGACCTCGTCGATGACGAAGACCTTGTAGGCGTGGCCCACCGTGGGCGGTAGGCGGCGTTTCGAGCACGACGGCCATTTCCTCCACCTTGCGGTTGGAGGCGGCGTCCATTCTGAGGTAGTCAGCGCCCTTCGTCCACGCCGCCGCGGCAGGCGGAGCATTCGCCGCAGGCGGGAGCTGACACCTTCCCGCAGTTCAAAGGCCTTGGCCAGGATGCGGGCGATGGTGGTCTTGCCCACGCCCGGGGTACCGTGGAGCAGGTAGGCGCGGTGCAGGCGCTGTTGTCGAGCGCATGGCGCAGGCACGCACGACGGTGTCCCGCCCGACCAGGGCGTCGAAGTCACGCGGACGCCATTTGCGCGCCAGTACCGATGGCTGCCAGAGGGAGTGTTTGACTGCACTGGGAGCGTGCTGTGCTGGCAGGCGGCGCAGCGGGCTGAAAGGCTGATGGAAGGATGAAGCTGGGACGGCGGTCGGACTTCAACCGGCCCTGCCAGACCGGGTGCCGGGCGCATGCGGGCAGCCGAAGGTACATTGCACCGGCCAGCCTGTGGCAATGCCGGCGGCGGCAGGGACATGGACCATCTGAGAAAGCTTCAGGCAGAGACTATGACGAGCTGGAGCCCTCGGCACTTGCGGGATCCGGTTATGGCTGCTTCCTTCCGGACCTGACCAGGTTCCCGGGCCAATGAGGAGGCCCGTCCGGGCCGATTGTATATGAAGCAGGCGCAAGGGCAAACCCGGAACGGGACCGAAGCGGACGCAGAGGTTCCCAGGCAAGCTGGGATGCCCTTTCCGGGCCAGCCGTGTTATTTTAGCACCCAAACAGGAGTTCCACGAGACCTATGGGTATCAAAATGTTTCCACTGACAGCCTGACGCTGATTGCCCTGCAGTCGGATGTCCCTGTGCTGGTAGATTTCGCTGAATGGTGCGGTCCGTGCAAGCTCATCGCCCCATTCTGGACGAGGTGTCGCACGATCTGCGTTGACCGGCTGGCGGTGGCCAAGGTCACCGTCGACGAGCAGCAGGCCATTGCAGCCAGGCCGCATCCGCGGTATTCCGACGCTGATGCTGTTCAAGAACGGTACGCTGGTGGGCACCAGGGTGCTGTGTCCAAGGGCCAGCTCACGGCCTTCCTCGACAGCAACTCTGACCATCCCGGAAAGCGGTCCGGGCAGCTTTCCCCGGCGGGACGGGAACGAGGTCAGCCTGCGCGCAGGCGCCGCAAACGGTCATACGCCATTGCATCGACAGTCCAAGCAATATGGTCAGTCCGCACAGGCGCTGCAAACGGCCGCCGAAGACACCACGAAGCAGCCCCCGTCGTTCCGCACGCTGACGGTACACGGTGGTTACGCTGACGGTACCGGAACCCACCGCCCGGGTGTGTCATGGATCCGTTCATCGCCACGCCGGCCATGGCGCGGGTGTGGTCTCATCCGGGTGGCCATGGTGCCCTCCATGCCGGCGCGTGTCACGTACGGCGCCCAGGCTCCTGCCCCGGTGCGGCCTCCTCCGATACATGGCCTGCCTTTATGGCCCGTTCCTGTCCCGGAGGATTTTTGCGCTGGCGGCTCTTTCTGTAGTACAGGTGCGAACCTGACCCTGATCGGGCGCTCGCCCCTGCCGTTGCCGGTCTTGTCGCCGGGCAGCCGCAACGCGCGCGGAGTGCGCAACGGGCCCACGCCACGTCTGCTCAGGTTGACATGGTCCTGCCGGACCACCTCCTCCCGCAGGCACCTTCGGCCTGGCTCCTGCAGGTCCGGCTGCTGTTCAGCCATCCGGGTCTTCCCCGCCACGCTGCCCAATGCCTGCATCCTTCCCGTCTGCGGAAAGGGGCCGGTGACCTGCACGATCTCCGCACGCCCGGAACGCTGCGTCACCGTCAGGCAGCCCCGGCCGGAGCTTCCCCACAGGTTTCATCCGTCGCGCCGCCCGGCCTGTACGTCTGGCGGGCCGATGATCCGCAGACTGGCCATCACCGCACTGGTTATCCAATCTCCTTCCTTCCGCGTTTCTGCACCACCGGCGCTGGCCCGTGTGCCGCCCGATCAACCTCATCGTCCGTCCTATGTAACGTCCGAGCCGAAGGCGCCCTGCACATCTCGAACTGACTGACATTGTGCAAAGCCTCGACATCGAAGTGCCAACCGTCTGCGCAGCAGGGAGCTGATGTTCGCCATCCCGCCGCAAGGCGTGCAACGGCGACCAGATCTCGGGACGGCGTGCTGGCGCGCCCGACGGCTTCGGCTTCCTGCGCACGCCCGAAACGTCATCTGGCCAGTCCGGACATCTACATCTCGCCCTCGCAGATCCGGGCGCTTCAACCCGCACCACCGGTGATCTGATCGAGGGCGGAGGTACGCACACCGAAGGATGGCGAGCGCCACTGCGCTGGTGAAGGTAGACCGGATCAACGCCGCCCGAGCACCCAAGCACAAGATCCCTCTTCGAGAACCTCACGCCGCTGCACCCGGACGAGGTCCTGCGTCTGGAGCGCCCTGGACCCGCACACCGACGAGAACGTCACCGGGCCGGATCATCGACATCATTGCGCCCATCGGCGCGCGGCCAGCGTGGCCTGGATCGTGGCGCCCAAGAGCGGCAAGACGGGTGATGATGCAGCACATCGCGCCACGCCACCACCAGCTCAATCACCCGAAGCCGTCGTCATCGTCCCGCTTGACTCGACGAGCGCCCCGAGGAGGTGACGGAGATGTGCGCCTCGATCCGCGGCGAGCGGTATCGTCCACCTTCGACGAGCCGCGCCACCCGCCACGTGCAGGTGGGCCGAGATGGTCATCGAGGAAGGCCAAGCGCCCGGTCGAGCACACAAGAAGGACGCGGTCATCCTGCTCGACTCCATCACTCCGTCTGGCCCGCGCTCACAACGACGGTGGTGCCCCTCGCCGGGCAAGGTGCTGACCCGCGGTGTGGATGCCAACGGCGCTGCAGCGGCCCAAGCGCTTCTTCGGTGCGGCTCCGCAACATCGAGGAAGGTGAGCTCGCCGACCATCCGCACATGGCGCTGATCGACACCAGCCGCCGACGGACGAGGTGGACGACGCACAAGAATCGCGGGCACCGGCAACATGGAGATCCACCTCGAACCGGCGGATGATGGAAAACGCATCTTCCCGGCGATGGACATCAACCGTTCTGGCACCCGCCGCGAGGAGCTGCTGACTCAAGCCCGAGATCCCGCAGAAGCGTCTGATCCTGCGTCGCCTGCTGCACGACATGGACGTGAGCTTGCAGCTCACGGAGTTCCTGCTCGACAAGATGAAGCGCCACCGAAGAACAACGCGAGTTCTTCGAGGCGATGAAGAAGTGAGATCCGGAAGCGACGACGACATGAACACCTCGCAGGAAAGACATCCTCTGGCCCGCCATCGCACTGGTGGCGTAGCGCTGCTGCTGCGTTGGCTGATGGTGGAGAACTGCTCGAGCTGGCGCTGCACCGCGACGCACCGCTTCGAGGGCTGCGCGCGCACACCGCTGCGGTGCCGTTCTTCCGGCAGGATTCGGGGCGTGGTGGCGCTGCTGGTGGCTCCCTGCAGGCTGCTGGAAGCAGAGCCGGCTGCGGCCCGCTGGGCCCTCACGCTGGCCAAGGCCGGGCCGATCCTCTTACGCCTCACCAGCCGGCCGCTGTAGCGGCGCTGGTCAGCGCCATGCCGCTGGCCTCGCATCAACGACGCTCGCGAACGGGGCGAGGGGCAGCGGAACTGGCGGTTTGACGCTCCAGGGCGGTGCCACATGCATCTCCGGACATTGGACCACTTTTCCGGAACACCGAATTTCCGAAAACAATCACACTTTCTGTCAGAAACCGACCGTTCCGATACAGTCTCACTTTCCTTGACACTATCGGAGCAGCTCATGCCCCTGAAGACAGATACCGTCCACGCTGCGTCGCCGGCTGCCGCCAGCGCTGCCGCCGCCCGCCGCGCCGGGCGCCCAGTCGGCCCTGGCCACGAATGGTGGCACATCACGTCACCGCAAACCATCGTGGCCACGGCCACGCCCACCCGCACGGGGTCGCGGCCTCGTCCGGCCTGCCGCTGGGCAACAGCGCCGTCGGGGGACGAGGAAGAGCAGTATCCTCAACGAGATGTACGAGGCAGCCCAGGCCGAGGGCGGCAGGCTGATCGTCTACGCTGGTGGCGACACGCCGGACCAGCAGGATTACGCAAAGAACGGCTTCAAGGCGCGCTTCCCGAACATCGATATCGACATCATCGTCGACTACAGCAAGATCCACGACGTACGCGTGGACAACCAGCTGGCCACGGACACACTGGTGCCGGATGTGGTGCAGCTGCAGACGCTGCAGGACTTCGAGCGCTGGAAGCACGAAGGCCGGCTGCTGCCCTTCATGCCGCCCGCCTTCCCGGCCATTCATCCGTTCTTCCGGGACGAGCATGGCGCCTAGATCTCGATTGGGGTGCTGGCCTTCAGCTTCATGGTCAACGCCTCGGCCGGTGACATGCCCAGCACGCCGGAAGAGCTGGCCAACCCGAAATGGAAAGGCAGGATCGCCTCCTCCTACCCGCAGGATGACGATGCCGTCCTGTACCTGTACAAGCTGTACGCCAAGATCTACGGTTGGACTGGGGTGCGCCGCATGAGCGAACAGGACATCCTGTTTGCCCGGGGCACCAACACGCCGGGCGACGCGGTGAACAGCGGTACGCGGCCGATCGGCATCAGGGCGCCGGCTCGCTGACCGGAGCCGATGGGGCCGCACGCTGGGTGGTAGGCCGACAACCATCCGTTCATGGCCTGGGGCCAGCGGGCCGCCATCCCGAAAGGGCGCGCCACACGGCTGCCGCCAAACCTTATCTGAGCTGGCTGGTCCCGCGCCAGATGCAGGAAAACAGCTTCAACGGCTGGTCGGTGCGTACCGACGTGCAGCCGGCGGGCGGCCTGCGCCTGATCTGGGAGTACGGACAATTCGTACTGGTGGCACTTCCCCGCGTCTATGCGTAACCGCGCTGAGGTCGAGCGCTGGCGCCAGACCTTCGTGATGTATTTCGGTGATGTGAAGGCGAACCTCACCGGGCGTGCAGGGGCTGCACCTGGGGCTGCGTGATGACACCAGGCACTGACCACAGCGCCGACGCACCGTTCCCACTGAACGCACTGAGTTAGAAAAGGGGCGCAAACTTTTCTAAAAGAATCGCGCCTTTCCTTGCCGGGCCCTCCGGAGCCGGGCCGGATTCAGCAAAAACCTGCCGACGGCTGTTTTACCGCCTGCAGATCCCCTGTCGGCATAGCTGCAGCTGCCGGCGGCGGCCACCAGCGCCAGTAGCGGAGGCCGAATGACCTACGACTGGGTATTCGCAAGCCCTCCATCAGCACGAAGAGCACGGCACCCAGCGGCGCAAATGCGGGCCAGCACGCTTTCCTTCGGCATCCCCCACCAGACGCAGGCTGGCCAGACGGGCCATCAGCAGGCCCAGCAGCGGCAGCATGTACAGCACGGTGGGGAAGCCCCAGCGGGAATCGAACACCAGCAGCAGCGCCATCAGCGCCCCCCCGAACAGGAAGAAGCTGCGGCAGACGCCCAGCCAGTCGAGCGCGTCGAAATGCGCCCGGCGACGGCGCCAGGGTGATGAAGTGACGGCACCTGCACCCCGTCCAGCGATTCCAGTCCGCCCCTGGCCGGCCGGTCGGAGCGTCCGAGTGTGATCAGCCGGGCCATCGCTCACCACCAGTGCCACTGAGGCCAGGCCAAAGATGACCGAGGTGCCCCATTCCAGCACGTCACGGTTCCAGATCGTGCCGCAGCGGGCCCGCCAACGCAGTTCGCCGGAGGCCACGCCCAGCGCCACCAGCCAGTACCTGGGTGGCGCCCACGCACCCGCCGGACCCGCGGCAGCCACGGGGCCACCAGGGCACCGGCTGCCGCGCCCAGCCAGCCGCGGTACCGGTGCGGATCACCGGCCTGCGGGCCGGTGGCTGGGAACTGGCTGAAGCGCGTCACTGTCCGAACACGCCCCAGTTGCGCACCGCATGGCCCCTTCCCGCGTGCTCGAGGCTGGTCAGGCTCTTCGATGGGTGCAGTTCAGATGGTGATCGGCGGCGGCCTGGCTGAACTCGTGCGTGAGGCGGGCCTCGTCGACCCGGCTGGCCACGGCGGCGCATGCGCTGGCGTACCGGCGCTGGCTGGTCTCGCCGATCAGCACGTCCTGGGCGCAGGAATCTGTCGCATCATCGGCTCGGCTGTGCCGGTGATGTGCTGGATGGCATCATGAATGCCAACCGGATCGTCTTTCCCAATAGGCAGTTGATGGACGGTCACGAGCAGACGGATCGTGCGGATTTGTTCTCGGCCCAGAACTCCCAGACATCGGCATGTGACGGGGATGTCACCGAGCAGCCGCTGCGCACCCGGTCCAGATAATTTGGCGCATCCGCTGGGCCGACTGCTCACTGACGCAGCACCGCATTCTCGTTACCCACCACGATGCCGCGCGGATGGTGTCGATACCGGGTGCGCGCCAGTGATGGCGTTCGATCGGGGTCGTTCTTGTCGCGCCTGCGGCCGATCCAGATGCCCATCAGCACCTGCATGCCCAGCTCCTCTGCCTTCGGCACGTGCCCAGCCCTCTTGGATGACCGAATAGGTGCGCACGCAGCCGGTCCGTGCCGACAGGATGAAAGGCTCTCCCGCACGCGGGCCTCGTCCACGCTGGCATCGATTCATCGGGGTTTCCATCCGGCTTGGTGGAATGCGGTGTGGTGACAGGCACTGCAGCTTGCCGTCAGCACCTTCGGCCAGCGGCTGCAGTGCCTTCGGCACGCCGCCAGGCCAGCACCCAGAGAGGCGGCCACGCGAGGCAGAGAGCAGCGTCATCAGCCAGGAAACGGTTGCGTGGGACAGGGCTCGGACATGAATGAACAGGAGGAGAGGGACCGGACGGGCCGGTCGGGAAAGCAGCAAGAGCCAGCGAATGACGCGGAAAGACGGCCGCCGGCGAAGACTGCCTTCAAAGCGGAAGCCGCTGCATGGCGCAGGAGACGGCCGCGCTCGCATCCCGGGCACAGGAGCCGCGGCCGGACACCGCCGGCATGCGGCACAGCAGCAGCCGGTGCGGTGCCTGGTGGCGCGCGCTATAAACGGTCGGCACCAGGCCGGGCGGCTGCTGCAGCGGCACCACGCCGGTTACGCCGGGCAAGCACGCCGGATGCACCACGCTCGACTGGCGGCGGCACTGGACACCATCCGGCCAGACGCACACGCGACCGGCGTCACTGCAGGCCATGCCGGCCTGAGGGCCGGCGCGGCCGGGCCAGACCCGGCGAGGTGACGAACCATGGACGCGTCCATCCCACACAGCCTCACGGCTACGCGCCGAATCTGTTTCAGCCTGAAAAGCAGACGTCACAGGACCGCACTCTGCCAGACGTCCGCCGCCATAGAATTCGTGTCGCAGAGTGCCGCGTGCCACGGTGGTGCAGGCCTTGCGGTACAGCCGCCTCCCCGGGCCTGACGGCAGGCGTCGACAACGCAACCGGCCATGCTGCCGCATCACCTTCATGCCTGCCGCGCAGGCGCGCGCATGCGGGCCGGCAGGGCGGCTTTCGTGGCCGCGCCGGGCCCGGCAACATCAGGCACAATTGCTGTCTGGCCTGCCGGTGGGGCCGTCAGCCTGTCGGCCGGACGCCGGCGTACCCTGTGCCGCTGCGCGCGCTGCCGCATGCATCTGCAGCAGCCATGCATCTGCGGCATGTGCCCGCTGCGTGCGCCGGCGGGCATGGCGTCTTCGGGCCCTCGCGATCCTGCACCGTGCCAACGCACACGCCGCTGTACCGACATCTCGTCAATCCTGACTGAAATCTCGCTGCGTCCGCGGACCGGACCTCACGTTCTCCTCTCCTGATCACGACAGTTCACTGGCCGTTCACTTTCCCGTACCCGTCACCCGGTGACGGTGGGCCGGGTACTGAGCGCATCTGTTTCTGCGCTGCTCATCGCCGTGCTGAATTTCGTGGTCTGGGCCAAGATCAATCCGGTGGTGGATGCCCGCCCTTCTACGGCAAGATCAGCGGCCTGGCCTACAACCGGCCCAGCGCTGGGACAATCCGCTGAAGGCAAGGATGCCGATGATGCCTCGATCCTCAAGGATTTCGAGATCCTCTCGCAGTTCACCACCCGCATCCGTACCTATACCAGTGCCGACCGGCCGCAGATCCCGGCGCTGGTCGAGAAGCGCCGGCTGCACCGACGGCCGGCGTCTGGGTAAGGAGACGAGGAGCGCAACCAGAAGGAAATCGACGCGCTCGAGAAGGCCGTGCAGGAAACCAGCGCATCGAGCGGGTCATCGTGGGTAACGAACGGGTGCTGACCGGGCGAACGCACGCCGGCCGACTCCATCCGCCACATGCGCCAGGGTCAAGCGCCGCGTGCGCAAGCCGGTGTCCACCGCCGAACCGTGGCACGTCTGGCTGCGCTACCCGAGCTGGCCGCCAATGCCGACTTCATCACCGTCCACCTGCTGCCCTACTGGGAGGGGCTGCCGGTGAAGCAGGCACTCGACTACACCTCCGGCCGTCTGCACGAGGTGCAGCGCCGCTTCCCCGACAAGAAGATCGTCATCGGTGAGGTGGGCTGGCCCAGCCAGGGCGACCGCCGCGACTTCGCGTGCCCTCGCCGTCCAGCCAGGCCGAATTCATCCGTGGTTTCTGGTGCGCGCCGCCGCCAGAACTGACTACTTCCTGATGGAAGGCATCGACCAGCCCTGGAAGATCGAGCTGGAAGGCCGGGCCGGCCCCCTACTGCTATCTGGATGCCTACCGGCAGCCCAAGTACAGCCTGACTGCCCCCATCGAGCGTGACCCGAACTGGGAAACCAAGGCGGCACTGGCCTCGGTGGCCGGCGTGGTGGCGCTGTTCTGGTTCATGTTCACCTTCCTCGAACCCGCAGCTGCCCAGCCGGCTGCCTCGGCATCGTGCGCGTTCCAGTCGGTGATCCGCTGTTCGCCTGGCTGGTGGCCCTGCCCTTCGACTACTACGCGCCCGATCGACTGGACCTTCCTGGATTCTGGTGCCGTCGCTGGCCATGTCCATCATCCTGCTGACCAACTTCTTCGAGTTCGTCGAGATGTTCTCGCCGGGCAACCTGCAGACGTCTACCGGCCGCGGCCGCTGGCCCCGGGGGCCGCGCGAGCTGAAGGTGTCACTGCACCTGGCCTGCTGCAACGAGCAGCCCGACAGGTGATCGCCACCATCAAGAGCCCGGCTGCGCTCGACTCACACCAACTTCGAGGTGCTGGTCATCGACAACAACACGAAGGACGAGAAGCTCTGGAAGCCGGTGGAGGAATCTATGGCCACCGCCCGAGAACTTCAAGTTCTTCCACCTGCCGGTGGCCCGGCTCGCGCCGGTGCACTGAACTATGGCCTGACGCAGACGGCGCCCGATGCCGAGATCATCGGCTGGTCGATGACCGACTATGTGGTGCAGTGCGCCGCTGGCTGAAGGACGTGGTCAGCTACTTCGACGACCCGCAGTTCGCCGTCGTGCAGTCGCCGCAGACCACCGTGCTGGAGCCGTCACACCTTCCGGCAGGATGAACTTCGAGATGACGGCTTCTTCCGCATCGGCATGCACCACCGCAACGAGCGCAACGCCATCATCCAGCACGGTACGATGACGCTGTGCGCGCCGAGCCGCTGAAGAAGGACGGCTGGTCCGAATGGACGATCTGCGAGGACGCCGAGCTGGCCCTGCGCCTGATGAACCAGGGGCTACACGCTGCTACGTGGACGTGGTGATGGGCCGCCTGACGCCCGACACCTTCTTCGTTCACCAAGCAGCGCAAGCGCTGGGGCCCAGGGCGCCATCCAGATCATGAAGCGTCACGAAGATGCTCTTCGGCCGCGGCAACCTGACCACGGCACAGCGCTATCACTTCATCGCGGGCTGGTTCCTGTGGGTGGGATGCCCCGCACCCGCTGTTCGCTGGCTGCCATTGCATGGAGCATCGGCATCATCGCGGCACCGCACCCGTTCACCTCCGCCGATCCCGCTGTCTGGGATCCCGCTGATCGCCTTCTCTTCTTCAAGGAACTGATGGGACCGCTGTTGCACATGCGCCGCGTGCGCTGCGAGCAGAAGGATGTTCGGGGGCGCGGCTGGCCGGCATGGCGCTGTCGACGGTACGCCCAGTGCGCCAGGGCTGTGAACAAGACGGCCGTCTTCGAGGTGACCGAGAAAGGCGGTGGTGCCTTTGGCACGAGGCCTGACCAGTCGGGGCGGCAGAGTGCTGCCGGCGCGGCATCGACCGGTCGGGCAGCACCGGTGCGGCGGCAGCCGGAACCTCCGCGCCACCGGTGCAGGCGCGACCACCGGCGGACTGTCCGGTACCGCAGATGCCGCAGGCTCATCCGCCACCCCGGCAGCCGCCGCTGCAGGGCAGCCATCGACTTCCGAGCGCCAGCGCCCGCCGCCAAACCGGCCAACGCAAAGCCAGCCGCCGCACGGCCTGGGGTGGCGTGCGCAGAGGAAGGCAGCTGCTGATCGGCCTGCTGGTGGCCACCTGAGCATCTCGCTCACCCGCCCGCCCAACCACCTGGAATCGTTCGCGGATGTGGTGGTGTTGCGATCCTGCAGGCAGTGCCCTACCTGGCCGCGTCATCTACGCGCTGATCTCCGCCTCGTAGGCGAAGCATCTGAGAAGAAGCCAGCAGCCCCGGACGGCACAGGCCGGCGGGCAACATGACGAGGCCAGCAAACCGGCCAGCGCCTGACCGATCGAGCACAGGGGCACGGATCCACGCCCAGATGGATCCGTGCCCCGCCGGCCCCTGCTGCGCAGGGGCGTCCACGAACCCCGGCCTGTCCGGGGTCATGGGCACCACCCGAACGCCCCCGCAGCCATTCCTGCACCACTCCGTTTGCCACCCGTCTGCTATCCCCACCAGGCGCTTCACCTGCCATTCACAGAGACGACGACGGTCGCCCGGACATGACGGAGGTTTTCGCATGCATGCCTGACGAACGGTCACCCGGACATGACCGGCGGCCTCGAGCCGTTGCACCGGCAGATCAAACGGTTATAATGGGCGTTTTACCTGCCGTACCGTTGCGTGCGTTTCAACACCCCTGCTTTCGGCGCTGAACCCAACAGATCCCCTATGAAAGAAGGCATTCACCCTGAGTACCGTGAAGTCGTGTTCCAGGACGCGGCCAACGGTTTCAAGTTCATCACGCGTCCCGACGGTGCAAAACCGCGAAACCATCAAGATGGACGACGGCAAGGAATATCCGCTGATGAAGCTGGACGTCACTTCCGAGTCGCAACCTGTTCTACACGGGCGCCCAGCAGCGCATCATCGAGACCGGCCGCGTCGAGAAGTTCCGCCGAAGTTCGCCCCTGCACCGGCGCACCCGTCGCCAAGGCCTGAGCGTCCTCGTGTCTGCGCGGCCACGGCCTCCCGCCTGTGGCCATGCATCAAGCCCTGGCATGCCGCTTTTTGCAGCAGGTGACGCAGGACGCATGTGGGTGCATGCATCCTGCTGGACCATGCATCCATTCCCGTCCTGCGTGGTACATGCACTCCATTCTGTCCCGCGAGCCCCTCTGTCCCCGGTACGACTCGCTACGGGGCTGCTCTGCGCTGCGTCCGCTGCTCCGTGACGGACTCAGGCCAATGCGCTCACTGTCCGATTGGTGTCCCAGCAATGCACGGCTGGGGCCAGTGCGGGAAATCGAATGAGTCCATGACACGCACTGGAGACTCGTCCCCGTCGTCGCCACAATTTCGGCTCAGCATTGCAGATGCTTCGCAATCCGGAAGGTTTCTTCCGCCTAGCCGCCCGCGGCTGCCGGACAATGAGGCAGATGGACCATCGCGTGGCATGAACGCGTTCATGCCCGCAAAGCCCCCGGCCGGACGTGCAGGGCATGACGGGCGGACCACGGAATCCTCCATGGATTCAGGGTGCTGTCGATCACAGCCAGACGTGCCCAGCGGGAGTACCACACACACCGGACAGCCCCTGCTCACCGGCCTTTTCCCAGGATCAGCCCATGTCAAGCTCCAGCTCCGGATCCCGCGTCCGACCCTATCTGGTCACCTCGGCCGACGCCGCCCGTCTGCCGCGCTGGATTCCGCTGCTGTTCTGTGCGGTCTATAAAGTCTGCCGGCCTGATCGGCCGCGATCCGTGGCGTACCGATGATGCCATCGGCTTCGGCATCTCCCACACCATGCTCACCGGCAGCACCATCGACTGGCTGGTGCCCAACGTGCAGGGCGAGCTGGTGCCCGAAGGTGGCCCGCTGCCCTTCTGGCTGGGCGCCCTGGGCATGATGGCGGCGCGCGCTGTTCAACGCCCTGCTCTCCGGTTTCTGGGCCACGCGGGCCAACGGATGGCTGATCACGGCCGATCTGGCGCATGCGCCTGACGCGCCGCGCTGGGACTGGCGCCGTGATGGTGATGCTCTGCGCGCCGCCCGCAACCTGCCATGCGCGCCCGGATCCAGCCGCTGATCCCTTCGAGCCGGCGCCAGCCAGCAGGACTTCGGCTCATGCCGTGCCGGACGCCGCCCTCGCTGGCCGTGCTGGCCTGCTTCGGGCTGATCGCACCCATTCACGAAACCACCGCCAACGCCGCCCAGCTGCTCTGCGTGGCCGGCTTCCTGTACGGCCTCAGCCTGTGCGTGAACCACCGCGCCGCGGCGGCCTGATCGTGGGGGACGGCCATTGCTGCCGGCCTGCTCACCTACGGCATTCCCCTGGCGGTCGCTGCTGCGCTGTCCGTCCTGCTGCTGGTGTTCGTCGCGGCGCCGTACCGGCTGGTGGCGGCTGGATTCGCCGCCACCGTGCTGCCGGTGGCCCTGCTGGGCAGCCTGGCCTGGCCTGCGCTGCTGGCCTACTTCAGCCAGCGCCGATGCCATGCGTGTCAGGCCATCGCTGGCCGAGGGCACCGCCACCGTCCCGGTCACCGCCGCTGCCAGCCAGCAGGTGGCCACCTTCTTCCAGGGCTGGCTCTGAATGGAACGCCAGCAGGGTGCTCCCTCGATGGCCACCCTGTCACGACTCGGCGGCACGCTGGCGCCGGTACCCGTGCGCTGCGGCCCTTTCGTGCTGGGGCGTGTGGCGCTGGCGGACGGGCTGCCGCGAGGCCCCCATTGCCGTGCCCTGGTGCCCCTGCTGCTGATGCTGCTGGCCCTCGCCGCTGAACCCGCAGACGGCCGACCACCAGAACACGCTGACGCCGATGGTGCTGCTGATGGCCATTCTCACCGGCATCACGCTGCCGATGATCCGCCGCAGCATGGTCAGCATCGTCGACTGGTTTGCCGTGATGATCTTCTCGTGGCCAGCCTGGCCGTCTGGGCCTACTGCTGGCCTTCCCGTCCGGCTGGCCGCCCGCACGTAGCCATAGGAAGGCCGAGGCCGCACTGCCCGGCTTCATCGCCCACATCTCGGTCTCCGAACTGGCCATCGGCCTGCTGGCCACCGGCGCCTGGGTGCCGCTGGTGGTCTGGCGGGATCTCGCGCCGGCCGCGCCCCTTCTGGCGGCCGATGGCGCTGTCGTCGGGCGGCATGGTGCTGACCTGGCTGCGCTGATGACCCTGTGGATGCCCGCCGGCAACTGGCGCAAGAGCTCACCAGGAACTGGTGACCCCACCCGTGAGCTGTTTGCCAGCGGAACCGGGCTGCGTGATGCACGCCGGCCTCGACCAGGGCGAACTGGCCCTGTTCAGCTACTACGCCGGTGCCCGCTTCGTGCGGCTGCCCGAGCTGCGGGCCACCGAGCAGGCGACCACGACACCGGGCTCCTGCCCCTGGCTGCTGGGTGGCCGACGACACCCCGGCCCCATCGACCCGCCCCGCCCTGCTGGTGCAACGATGACAGCGGCCTGAACGGCAACCGCCGCGCCGCCCCGATCAACGAGCCGTGGCAGCCCGTGTGGCAACGCCGCCGCCCGTTCGGCAAGACACCGCACCTGCTGGCGCTGTACCGCCGCCCGGTGCCGGAGGCTGCACAGGCGCGCTGAACCCGGCCGTAGGGCCTGCGCCTGCACGCGCGGACCGGGCGATCGAAACACGATGCCTCCATCCAGCCCCGCCCTGCAGTGCGTGTTGGGGAACCATGCAGTAGCCGATGAAACCCGGCCACGCCCGCGCGCGTCAACGGGCCCCGGCCGCTTCCACCATAAACAATCAGGTTCTACCTGCTGAGCGCCGTGCGCGCCCCAGTGCGCGTCCGGATTGAAGAGATACTGGCGATAGTGACGCAGCTCGTCGATCGACTCCTGATGTCGGCCAGTGCCGTGTGCGCACCGCGCTTTTTGAAGCTTTTGCTAGACGCCCGGCGCTCCAGCGTTTGGCCAGCTCCTTGAGCGTGCGTCACATCCAGGTTGCGGTACAGGAAGTATTCCTCCAGCTCCGGCATGTAGCGGGCCATGAAGCGACGGTCCTGACCAATGGAATTGCCGCACATCGGCGTCTTGCCGGCCGGCACCCACACCCGCATGAAATCGAGCAGCATGCGCTGGGCCGCAGCCTCGGTGATGGTCGAGGCCTTCACCCGGTCGATCAGCCCCGACTTGCCGTGGGTGGACTGGTTCCATTTGTCCATGGCCTCCAGCACGGCATCGGGCTGCGGAATGGCCAGTACCGGCCCCTCGGCCAGCACGTTCAGCTCGCTGTCGGTCACGATCATCGCCACTTCGATGAGTGCGGTCGATGTCCGGATGCAGCCTGGTCATCTCCAGTCCACCCAGACCAGCTGGTTTTCGTCGGGCCGCACCGGCCCATTCGCCTCCGGTGCGACTGTCACGCGCCGGCTTGCCTGTATTGTCCGGGGCGCCGACTCCCCCCGCCTTGTCCTGGGTTTCCATGCTTTAATTGTCGCATGCAACCCCTGCACTTCAGCTTCCTGTTCGTCGCCTTTCTGATGGCCTCGCTGCTAGTGCGGCTCTGGCTGGCCGGCCGGCAGATCCGCCATGTCGCGCGGCACAGCCAGCAGGTACCCGCCCCCTTTGCCAGCCGCATCAGCCAGCCTGCCCACCAGCGCGCCGCCACTCTATACCGTGGCCCGCGTCCGGCTGGCCATGCTCGAGCTGGGCATCAACGCCGTCCTGCTGCTGGTCCTCACCCTGCTGGGCGGCCTGCAGCACATCGACGAATTCTGGATGCGCTGGCTGCCCACCCATCCGCTGCTGCAGCAGCTGGCCACCATGGCCAGCACGCTGCTGCTCATCTCGGTGGCCGAGCTGCCGCTCGACTGGTGGCGGCACTTCCGGCTGGAAGCGCGCTTTGGTTTCAACCGCATGACCCTCGGCCTGTTCGTGGCCGACCACCTCAAGGCGCTGCGCTGCTGGGGCCGTGCTGCGCCTGCTGGCCGGCATGATCTGGCCGCGCAGTCCACCGGCAGCGCCTGGTGGCTGTGGCCTGGGCCTTCTGGATCGGTCTTCAGCACGCTGATGCTGCTCATTTTTCCCGGCCTTCATCGCCCCGCTGTTCAACCGCTTCGAACCCCTGCCCGACGGCCCGGTGAAGGAGCGCATCCTGGCCCTGCTGGCCCGCTGCCACTTCAGCGCCGCCGGCCTGTTCGTCATGGATGGCAGCCGCCGCTCAGCCCATGGCAACGCCTATTTCACCGGCTTTTCGGCCAGAGCTGGCGCATCGTCTTTCGACACCCTGCTGGCCCGTCTGGATACCGACGAGGTCGAGGCCGTGCTGGCGCACGGAACTGGGCCACTTCAAGAAAAGACACATCATCCGGCGCATGGTGCTGCAGGCCGTGCTCAGCCTGGTCTGCTTTTGCCCTGCTGGGCTGGCTGTCGGGGCAGTTCTGGTTCTATCAGGGGCTGGGCATCGCCATCAGCCTGCTGCAGACAGGCCCCGGCCGGCGTGGCCTCTGCTGCTCTTTTCCTGGCCCCTGCCGGTGTTCACGCTGCCGCTGCGTCCGCTGATGGCCTGGCTGTCACGGCGCGATGAATTCGAAGCCGACGCCTTTGCCGTCGACCATGCCAGCGGCACCGCCCTCGTGTCGGCACTGACCAAGATCTACGAGGACAACGCCGCCACCCTCACCCCCGATCCGCTGCATTCGGCCTTCTACGACTCGCACCCGCCTGCCACCCTGCGCATTGCCCACATCGAGGCGCGGCTGGCGCAGACACAGCCCGGGGCGGCCTGATATCCCCGCATTCCACGCAGATTTCATCACGTCACAGTCCCTGCTGCCATGATCCAGCAAGACGATACCCCGCCCGGCGAACCACCCTCGAGTCGAGGTCACGACACCGCCATCCACGGCGTGCCGGACGAAGCCTCACCATCGCATCACGAGGTTGCCCCGCCCCCGGAACGGGTTCCGCCGGCGGGTACGCCATCGCCCACGGGCCGGCCGCATTCACCGGATCCGAAGGCGGACAGGGTATCGCCAGCAGGCGCCACATCGCCTGGAAAGGCTGCGCAGGAAAGCCCCTCCCCGGCAGTGCGCAGGCCAGGCCCGCACCTGCCCAGTCGAGTTCCCGCCAGGTCTGCTCCTGCCAGACCCACACCAGACAAGCCCGTACCCGCGCCTGCAAACCCGCATCTTCTGCCAGGCCCACTCCCGCCAGGCACATCTCCTGCCAGGCCCACATCTTCTGCCAGACCCACATCTGCCGGCCCCACACCCACCGTACCCGTACCAGGCAAACCCGCATCCGCAAAACCCGTACCCACAAAACCAGCACCAGCCACCCCTCCTGCCAGGGTTTCATCTGCCAGGGTTTCATCTGCCAGGGCTTCATCTGCCGGGGCTCACCTGGCATATCCTCATCTGCCGGGGATACACCTGCCACACGCTCACCTGCCGGAACTTCATCTGCCGACGCCCTGCCCACCGGTGCCGCGCCTGCGGCTTCTCTCGTCCGCCAGGCCGGCTGCACCCCGGGCCCAGACCCCGCAAGGCGGGCGATTCCCCGCAGCAGGCCAGCGCTCGTTGCACGTCCCGCCTTCCCGCCTCCCGAAGCCGTCCCGCCTGGTGACGACTACCCCGGCGCACGTTACGAGGACGAGGCCACGGCACTGGCCAACAGGGGCCAGGGCGACTGCCCTGCGTTCAGGGGGAACCCGCGCCTTCAGCCGCAAGACGGAAGCCGGCACCCAGCTCGCGCACCGTGGCCAGACCCTGCGCCGACCGGCTGGAAGCCGACGTGATGGCTGCCTGGGGCCGCCACTTCCTGCTGGCACCAGACCATGGCGGCGAATACATCACCGCCATGACGGTCGGCCGCCGGGTGGACTGCGTGGTCGGCGACCACGTGGTGTACCGTCATGCGGCCAACGGCGAATGCGCCATCGAGCGCGTCGGCCCCGCCGCAACCGCGTGATGCGCAGCGATGCCTTCCGCCAGAAGATCATCGCCGCCAACGTCGATCAGGCCGCCGTGCTGATCAGCGGCTACCCGGCGTTCGACGAAGCCCCTGCTGATGCGCTTTGCTGCTCGGCCTCACGGCCGAGGGCATTCCCGTGCTCGTGCTGGTCACCAAGCAGGATCTGACCCGCACCTTCAGCGAGGTGTGCAGGCGCGTGCCCGCGTCTACGAAAAAGCTGGGCTACCCGATGCTGCCCATCTCGGCCCTGGAAGGATCCCTGACTCGCTGATACCTGTGCGCAAGCGTCTGACCGGCAAGCGCACCGTCCTGCTGGGCCAGAGCGGCATGGGCAAAATCCACCCTGCTCAATGCGCTGATCCCCTCCGCCGGCCAGCAGACCAGCAGAGATTTCGAGGCCCTGGCCAGCGGACGCCACACCACCACCTTCAGCCGGGCCTTCCTGCTCGACGACGGCCAGAGCTGGCTGATCGACACCCCGGGCTTCCAGCAGTACTCGAGCTGGCCCACCTGAGTCACTGGCAGCTGCTGCATGCCATGCCGGAATTCCGCCCCTACCTGGGCCACTGCCGCTTCAACGACTGCATGCACCACGACGAGCCGGGCTGCGCCATCCGGGCAGCGGCCGAGCAGGGCAGGATCGACGCGCACCGCTACAGGCTGTTCCAGCAGCTGGCGCAGTACGACTGAATCAAAAAGGGAGTCCCTCCAGACTGACACCGGTCGTGCATCACCGGCACCGCCTGCCTGACAAGAGACAGCCTCGCCTGCACAAGGCCCCGGTCAGCAGACAGTCGGGGGTAGCGCGGGCAACGAGAGAGCCCATGACACGCACTCATGCGCCCGGGCACGCTGGGAACCTCCCATCAATGGGTCCGGGTACAAACTGGGTTACCGCCTCCATGACAGGCACTGGCACACACAACAGCGCCCCGACCTCCTGCAACGATTCACTGCGGCGTTGCAAGCCGCCAGAAACGATTCCATAACGTCGCGTTGTATTGGCGTCCGCAAAAACACCCAGAAAGCCTTGGGTAATGTAACAATGTTCAATCTTTGCCCTATCCGTGACGGGGTGGGTCTATGGTTTTCACACGGTCCACCACATTACGGAGAAAGGACATGGGCAACACCGGACATCCCTCCTCTCACGCACTGCGTCTCGATCAGGCATCACCCAACGCCAGTTTTGCGAGCGCACGGACACTCCGCAACCCGCGGGGCCACGATGCCCTGTTCCGGCCGCACCCGCTGGGCCTTGCCACGGCAGCCGCACTGGCCTGCCTGATGGCCGGCTGCGGTGACGGCACCCCGACGACAGACGAGCAGCCGATCGTCAAGGCCACCTCCGGGGCACCGGCAGCCCTGCCGGACAGCGCGATGGCCAGCAGGCCAACGGCAGCGCAGCGGCAGGCAGCAGCCAGCCGGTCAATGGCACCGGAACGGCCAGCGCCAGCGCAGCAGACAGCAGTACGGCTGCCGCCGGCAAGGCAGACGGAACGCGGCAGCATCCACCGCCGGCCCCGTTGCCATCGACGCGAAAAGGCGTCAGCGGCAGAGTGCTGCAGGCCATGCTGCTGGAAGGCACCCAATGGAACGGCAAGACGCCGACTGCCCGGGTCTGGCCTGCCTATCCCTGGCAGGGGCCCTGGCCCGAGGCAGCCCGGATCTGGACGCGCTGGGCAGCGCCCCAACGTGCTCGGCGGCCAGTCACCAGCGAAATCCGGGCAGGACGACCGGCACTACGCCTACAGCCTCGACACCCAGGCCATTCCCTCCGGCGCCCAGCACGACCAGCACGGCCGGAACCGGCACGGACGCGGCCCGGCACCAGCACCGCAGCACCAGCACCAGCACCGATTTTGCAGGCCCTGAATGTCACATTCCCATGGAAATCACGGAGAGGGCTACTTCCTGCCCAGATACGAAGGACGCCAGTACGAGGGTTTCGCGACAAGGTCTCGATTGCCCTGACGCGCACGGCATCGGTCCAGGTCGCCGACGGCAAGACCACCCGCACCCAGCAGTTCAGTGCCCCGGGCACGCCCCGCACCATCGGCTTCGATGGCCGCTCTCCCTTCAATGACGCGATTCAGGAATGGCAGCAGCCCGATGGCAGCAGGCTGCAGCTGCTGCTGCTCGCCGGTGCCAGCGCACGGGAGGCGAGACTGTGCCTGAACACGCAGCTGCCCGAGCTGCAGCGGCTGACCTGCACCATCTGGCAGGGTGCCGGGAGAATGTGGATACGGGCGGCAACCTCGAGTATCGTGGCCTGTGATGTGGCCGATGGCCGCAGCGCCAGCGACACCCCACCAAAGAGGCACCGGACCGCGCGGACAGACAGCTGTACTGGCAGTCATCCGCCGCCTACCCGGGCTATGCCAACCCGGCGGTTGGGCCGAACGGGGTGCGTGGCGACGCCGTGGCTGCCGCCCTGACCCAGATCGTGGAAATCGTTCCCTGGGGACTGGGCGAGGCCTATCGTGGATGGTCCGCCAGCCTGTGGAGCAGCCCCGGCCCGGATGGTCATGCCATCCAGCAGGAAGGGCGTGCCGCCCGGCATCGAGGGCTGGTCCAGCTTCCAGGAGCCATCCGACCGCGACAATCCTCCCTCTCCGCCCCACTATCACACCCAGTTCACGAGCTTCCTGCATCAGGAATACACGCAGCAATACCCGGGCTTCGCGTTCAACAGCCTGACGGCAGCGCTGACGCTCGAAGCGCACATGGGCCGGTACTTCGACGGCTATCATGACGGGCAGGACAGCTTCTTCACGCCGGGACGTTTCCTGTTCGGCGTGGACGGCGATCCGGTGCCCGGCCGGGAACTGCTCACCCTGGGAAGCAGCGTGCATGCAAAAGCAGAAGCGGGCTATGGTCCGATCATCCCGGACGGTACACAGACGCCCGGCGATGGCACGGTGAGTCTCTCCACCGACCACAACACCAGCCTGTACGCCGACCGCATGGTGCCGCCGGAGCCGGCCGTGCAGACCTGGACCAATGTGCAGGGCGAAAAGAGTGGCCCTGTCGGGTCCAGGGCGTCGCCCAGCAGGCGCCGTATGAACGGCAGTTCTGGCTGTGCCTGCAGCAGGAGGTGCTGAAGACCAGACGGACCACCTGCAGCCGCTGGGAAGTGCCCGCCGAATGGCGCCTGGACCTGCCGCTGACCTTTCGGGGCATCCGCGTCACTGACGACCTGACATCCAGCGGACAACCCGGTCAGGTTCGCTACTGGATGACGGATATCAGCCAGCAGCAGATACAGTCGGCGAAGTCCTGCGGACGCAGCAACGCAAGGCGCTGGTACGCAAGGCCATCCAGAAGGCTTCTGCAGGGCGGGCAGCCGTGAAGCCTGACGCCGCAAAACCGAGGGACCGTGTGGAGGTCATGACGCCGTGATGCACGGCCAGGGCTCTGGATGGATGAGGTGCCATTCGAGCCCTGAGCACCAGGACGAACCTCAGTCCGCGGCGAGAAAGTGGTAGAAATTGCGCAGGATCGTCGCCGTTGCGCCCCAGATGAAGTAAGGAACGGCCGTCCGGTGCCCGCCAGGGCATGGCAAGGAAGGAGCGCTGGACGGTCTGACCCTGCTGCTGCCAGCGACCGATCCGGCGCTGGTGCCGCGCCGGATTCATCAGAAAGGCCAGCGGTACCAGAAAGGCTTCCTGCACCTCATCGGGTGACAGTGTCAGCCCGTCCAGCCGCACGGCTGCATCGAGCAGCCCCACCACCGGCGTGACCCAGAAACCCGTGCCTGTGGCCATGGTGGGCAGCGTGCCCAGCACCGAAACCTGCGCCGGCAAAAGGCCGGTCTCTTCACGAGCTTCGCGCAGCGCCGCCGCCTCCACTGACGCATCACCGGCATCGAGGCGGCCACCGGGAAAGGCAATCTGTCCGCGGTGCTTGCGCAGCCGGTTGCTGCGTACCGTGAGCAGCACCTGCAGCCCGTCAGGAGTAGGCAGCAGCGGAACCAGAACGGCAGCGGGAATCAGGGCCGGGGAATCTCTGTCCAGCAGCCCTTCGCCGGTCGGGCGTTCGGCATTGCTTTCGGCCTCCAGCGACCACCGGGACGGCGGATGCAAAAACCGCTGCCGGATCCATTCGCCCTGCAGGCGATGGTCGGACAGCGGTTGCTGGGGAGATCCGGCGGGCATCGCGGCGAGCGGCGCCCGGGCCGGATCGAAAACAGGGTTTGACGAGGCTTGCACGGGGATACCCCTGCGTTGCCGTCGGCCCTGCCGGGCCGATCAGTTTCCGGCGGCCTCGGGAGTGGCAGCCTTGGCAGCCTGCGTACGGGCCGGCAGTTTTTCCTTGATGCGGGCCTTTCTTGCCGGACAGGTTGCGCAGATAGTACAGTTTGGCACGACGCACGTCACCACGACGTTTGACCTCGATGCTGGCGATCAGCGGCGAGTACAGCTGGAACGTACGCTCGACGCCCTCGCCCGAGGAGATCTTGCGCACGGTGAAGGCGCTGTTCAGACCCCGGTTGCGCTTGGCGATGACCACGCCTTCGTACACCTGCACGTCGCTTGCGCGAGCCTTCCACCACGTTCACGGCCACGGCCACGGTGTCACCGGGAGCAAAAGCGGGGATTTGTTTGCCGAGGCGGGAAATTTCTTCCTGTTCGAGCTGGGCGATCAGATTCATGACGATAACTCCATGGCATCATGCACGGGGCTGTTGTTGGAAAGGGTTTGTGCCCAGCCAGAGGATGCAGTCAGGTCAAGCTGCTGATGATAGCATGTCCATGAGCCGCTGCACCAGAGGAGGACGCTGCAAAAGTCTGCGAGCGCGTTGGCCCCGGGATCAGGATGAATGAGCTGGCCCCGGAACGTTTCCCAGTGACGGATCAGTGACAGATGCCAGCACCTGCGGGCAGCCGGCAACAAAAAACCAGGAGACACGCCATGACCCTCATCTGCAGCCAGCGCTTTTCCACGCCGCTTGGCCCCATGTACGTCAGCGCCACGGACCAGGGCGTCTGCCTGCTCGAATTTGCCCGTGCCGAACGGATCGAGCGCGAAAGCCGCGACCTGGAGAAGCGCCTGCGGGCACGCACCGTACTGCGCGAAAACGAACACACGCGCCAGGCTGCCCGCGAAATTGCCGAATACTTCCAGGGGCACCCGTCATGCTTTCGACATCGCCCTGCACACCCCGGGCACCGATTTCCAGCGACGGGTCTGGGCTGAACTGGGCACGATTCCGTTTGGCCACACCACCCACTATCAGGCCATGGCCGAACGTCTCGGGCGTCCCGATGCCGTGCGCGCGGTGGGGGCGGCCATCGGCTCGAACCGGATAGCCGTGGTCATTCCCTGTCACAGGGTCATTGGCAAGGACGGCTCGCTGACCGGCTATGCCGGCGGCATGCAGCGCAAGGACTGGCTGCTGGCCCATGAGCGCGGCGAAACCGCCTCTGACCGGGAGCCCGGCCTGTTCGATGCAGAACGGGAGCCGCAGATCGTGCCGGCCGACAACGGATGGGCTGGGTGACGGATGGGCTGGGTGACGGATGGACCGGGTAACGGATCCCCCATCAACTGCCCAGATCCACCAGCAGGTCGGGCCGTTTGGCGCAGGTGGCCTCCAGCGCACGCGCATGGCGCCACTGGTCGATGTCGCGATGATTGCCCGACAGCAGCACGGCCGGCACGGCCGGATCGACGTCGCCCACCAGGCCCGGCGGCAGCACCTCGGGCCGGGTGGTGCGGGCAGTCGAGCAGCCGCTGGGCCGGCGCCCCGTCGGCAAAGGAATCTCTGCTCGACCGACTCGCCGTGGTTCAGCACACCGGGCAGCAGCCGTACCACCGCATCCAGCAGCAGCATGGCCGGCACCTCGCCGCCCGACACCACGAAATCGCCCATGGATATCTCTTCATCGACCTCGGCATCCAGAAAACGCTGGTCGATGGCCTCGTAGCGACCGCAGAGCAGAATGGCGCTGGCGAGGCCGCCAGCCGCTGTGCCCGCGACTGCGAAAAATGCTGCCCCTGCGGTGACAGATAGATGACCGGCAGCGGTGGCCGCCCCTCCCGCGCCCGCGTCCCGCGCAGATCGGCCAGGCAGCGCAGCAGCGGCTCGGCCAGCATCACCATGCCAGCCCGCCCCCATAGGGACGATCATCGATGCGGCGATAGTTGTCGAAGGTGTAGTCACGCGGATTCCAGCAGCGCAGGAAGTAGGCATCGGGCGCATGCCGGACACGAGAACTGCGAACCGGAGGATCCTCTGCCGGAGAGGCAGGGATGCAGGGCTGCCGTTCCCTTGAGACAGATCTCCCTGCGGCAACGCCTCCCCGGACTGCTGCGCCACTGGAAGCTGCTGCCCCACCGGGGGCTGCTGACGCGCACGCCCCACCACGCCATAGGGCGCAATGGCTTCGATCAGGTCGGGAAGATGGTGATGATCTCCGGGGAGTCCACGGGAATGCATCAGCGCCAGTCGGCTGCCCAGTCGACCTCGATGCGCCGTGCCGCCAGATCCACCGTGGTCACGATGGCCTCGACGAACGGGATCAGCAGGCCGTCATCGAGTCGCAGCACCTGCTGGGCGCCGTGATCGTCCACGGCCACCACGGTACCCAGTCGTGCGCCACCCTGCCCGATCACCTCGCAGCCGATGAGATCGGCATGATAGAACTCGTCCTCGTCGGCCGGCGGAAAGTCGGCACGGTCGACCCTGCAGCTCGACCCCCTTCAGTGCCATGGCCTGTTCGCGCGTGAGCGCAGGCTGGCCATCGAGCAGCATTTCCCAGCTCGGCCACCAGCATGTCGCCCCTGCACGCGGCAGCGCCACGCCGGACGATCTGGGGCAGGACGAGGGGACGGGAGCGCCCCGGCAGCGACGGGGCCGTGCGCGAGGAAGGAGCCGCTGCGCGGGAACCTGACACCGGTGCGTGAACAGCGCCGCCTGCATCAGCAACCGGACCTTCCTCACGTCTGCCCTCCAGGCTTGCCGTGCGGGCACAGCCCCGCCCGCAACGGCAACTGGCGCTTCCGCGTCAGCAGACTCGACCAGACGCCAGCGTCGGGCATGACGCAGCACCGACCCGGATGCAGGGCGCCCAGGGCTCGATTTTCACCGCACCGTGCACGCCATGGCTGCCGCGGATGCGGCCAACGCCGATCCATTGCGGATCAGCCATGCGCCAGCCCCGGTATCACGGGAGACCCCGCGAAATCAGGCAGCGGCCTGCTGGGCACCAACCTGCTTGGCCAGACGGGCCACGCTGGGCGGAGAGCTGTGCGCCCTGGGAGACCCAGTGCTGCACACGGGCCGGGTCCAGACGCAGGCCCTGCTGGTCCTTCTCCGGAAGCCACGGGGTTGTAGAAGCCCAGACGCTCTGATGAAGCTGCCGTCGCGACGGTTGCGCTTGTCGGTCACGACAATGTTGTAGAAGGGCGCTTCTTGGAACCACCACGGGAAAGACGAACGACGACCATTGAGATATCTCCGAATACCAGCCGATGTACAAAGGGCCTGGCACCCGGACACCGGGACTGACCAGAACCTCTGACTGCCGGGCCCCGTACGTCCGAAGGCCCAAGGCAGCCGGACATCCAGAACCCGATGATGAGGAAACTCTTGATTGTATAGGTCCGGCGCGCTCTTGTCATGTTTTTGATACGCGTCGCGCCCACCCACGCGGCCTGAAACACGTTTGAACCCATTCGTTCCCGGCAGGCCCCGGCCGTGTACTGACGAGGCGGCCCCGTTTTCCGTCCGCATGCCCCTTTCTCTGTCGCAGGAATGATGAACCCGGGGCGCCGTCCATGACGGCAGTCGGCCGACAGTGGCCGAAATCACACAAAATGGTTAAGCTTTGGGGGTCGGATGACCCTGAGGTACCCATTCCTCACCGGAAAGGTCTGATCACGTCTGAAACGCACGCCCCTAGATGCGTGCCTGCCAAGCTGTTTTTGCCGGCCCCGGCCCCACCGGAGCACCCGGCTGATCGGATACCTCCCGGCATGCCCGGGCCATCCGTATCCGGAGCCTAGCTTTGCATTTCAGTTTCAGTCCCACCCAACAGCTGTTCATCCTGCTGCTGCTCGTTCTGGGCAGTGCCTTCTTTTCGGCCGCCGAAACTCGCTGGCCGCCTCGCGCCGCATCAAGCTGCAGGTACTGGCCGACGAGGGAGACGAGCGGGCAAAGGAAATCCTTGCCCTGCAGTCACGCCCCGGCCAGTTCGTCACCGCCGTGCAGATCGGCATCAACACCGTGGCCATCCTGGCCGGTGCCGTGGGTGAATCGGCGCTGAGCCCCAGCTTCAGCGACCTGATCAAACCCGTCTACGACGGCCCCTGGCTGGAACCCCTGTCCACCACCCTGTCGTTCCTGGCCGTGACCAGCCTGTTCGTGCTGTTTGCCGACCTGCTGCCGAAGCGGCTGGCCATGCTGGCCCCCGGAAAAACTGGCCCGCCGGCTGGTACGTCCGCTGCATGGCTGCATCGTGATGTTCAAGCCGCTGTGTGGATCTTCAACACGCTGTCGGACAAACTGATTTCGCTGTTCGGGCTGCCCGCCCAGCGCACCGACGAACTCACCTTCGACGACATCTCGGCCGTGGTGGACGCCGGCGCCGAGGCCGGTGTGCTGCCCGATACCGAATACCACCTGATCGAGAACGTGTTCGAGCTGGAGTCGCGCCTGGTGTCGTCGGCCATGACCACCCGCGAGAGCATCGCCTACCTGACGCTGCAGGAGACCGACCAGGAGATCCGTGACCAGATCGCCCAGCTGGCGCATTCGCGCTTCCTGGTCTGCGACGAGGAAATCGACCGCATCGTCGGCTATGTGGAATCGAAGGATCTGCTGGCCCGCATCCTGAACGACGAGCCACTGACACTCAGGGGCGCTCCGTGGATCAAGCCGGTGCTGACCATCCCGGATTCGCTCACGCTGTCCGAGCTGCTCAACCACTTCCGCGCCAGCCGCGACGACATCGCCATCGTGCTGAACGAATACGCCCTGGTGGTGGGGCTGATCACCCTGAACGACGTGATGAGCACGGTGATGGGCGATCTGGTCAACGACAACCAGCGGCAGATCGTCAAGCGCGACGACAACAGCTGGCTGATCGATGGCCTGACGCCCGTGGAAACCGTGCTGCGTGCGCTGGACATCGAGGAGCTGCCCTGAAGACAGCAGCTACGAAACCCTGGCGAGGCTTCATGATGTACAGCCTGCGCCGGATGCCCTAAGCTGACCGACACCGTCACCTACGGGGGCTACAAGTTCGAGGTGGTAGACATCGACCACCACCGCATCGACCAGCTGCTGGTCACCCGGGTGAAGGAGCGGAGCCCGCGCCGGACGGCGACGCGGAGCAGGCCTGAAAGCAGCGCCGGTTCAGTTCGGCCCGTGTGCCTGGAAGCCACTGGACAGGAACGGTGCACCACGGCCATTCACCGCGCCCGGCGAACTGCGATAGGCACTGCCCTGCCCCACCATGGGCGGTACCGGGCGTGCGCCCGGCCTCAGACGGGCACCCCGCCATAGAGCAGCGTATCGGACGGCGACAGGGCCACCGACAGACCACCGACCAGGGCCTTCAACAGGGGCATCCTGCTGGGCCTGCTGGCGTTTGGCGGCCTCGATGGCCAGCCGGTCGGTGTAGCGCTGCTCGAAAGCGCGATTCTGTTCGGACCAGTTGCGGCGCTCGGCCTCCAGCGTGGCGGCCGGCGGGGCGTCGGGCAGACGGTAGTCACGCCTTCGTGCTGCACGGCCCCTGGGCCGGCTTGTCACCGAAGACCACCGAGCCGTCCGGCATGCGCGACTGGTAGACGCGGGTGACCGACTCGGCGGGCGTTGCCGGCACCAGCAGGGCCGCCGAGCGCCAGCGCGGCACACGACAGCACGACACGGGAAGAACGGGATGCCGCGGCCTGTGCGCCGCGGGCTTGAACACCTGCTGCAGCGGCCGGGATGCGGCCTGCCGTGAGTGCGATTTCATGCCAACCTCTCTGACGAACGGCGCCCGGGAAGGCACCAGTGGCCGGCAAGTTTGATCGGCGGTTTTTCAAAACCGCAAGCGCAAAACCCCGTTATCTGCGAAAACGTCGGACGGCTTTGCATCGTCGAAAATCCTAACAAAAAAACAGGGTGATGCAGTTCACAAAACGGAACGGGGCCGGGAGGTGCAGTCCCCGCCCCGCAAGCACTCAGGTGTTCTTCCGGCAGATACTGGGGACGTGGATGGAGCGGCCCGCCCGCACCACTCAGAGCTTCGCCGTCAGCGCCGGCACCGCCTCGAACAGGTCGGCCACCAGGCCGTAGTCGGCCACGCCGAAGATCGGGGCTTCCGCATCGCTGTTGATGGCACGATGATGCGGCTGTCCTTCATGCCCGCCAGGTGCTGGATGGCACCGGAGATGCCGGCCGCGATGTAGAGCTGCGGCGCGACGACCTTGCCGGTCTGCCCCACCTGCCAGTCGTTGGGGCGCATAGCCGGCGTCCACGGCGGCGCGCGAGGCGCCCAGGGCTGCATTCAGTTTGTCGGCGAGCGGTTCCAGCACCTCATGGAACTTCTCGGCACTGCCCAGCCCGCGGCCCCCGGCCACGATCACCGTGGCAGCCGTCAGTTCCGGCCGCTCGTTGCCGGCACTCTCGCGGCCCACGAAGGTGGCCTGCGGGCCATCGACCGGCACGGCGGCCTCCTTCACGACGGCGGCCGAACCCCCGTCGGCCGGCGCCTCGTCGAACGAGGTGCCACGCACCGTCAGTACCTTCACCGGGTCGGCGCTCTGCACGGTGGCAATGGCATTGCCGGCGTAGATGGGGCGGCGGAAGGTATCGGGGCATCGATGCCGGTCACGTCCGAAATCTGCGCCACATCGAGCAGCGCCGCCACGCGCGGCATGAAGTCGCGACCATGCGCCGTGGCTGCCGCCACCACGTGGCTGTAGCCGGCGGCCTGGACCACCACCTGGGCAGCCACCGCTTCGGCCAGCTGATGGGCCAGCGACGGATCGTCCACCACCTTCACCTGGCTCACGCCCGCCACCTTGCCGCGGCCTGGGCCACGACATCCACACCGCTGCCCAGCACCAGCAGGCACGTCGCCGCCCCAGACTGCCGCCGGCGGCGCTCACCGCCCTGCCGCGTGCACGTTTCAGATCCCTGTCGTCATGTTCGGCAATTACCAGTACTGCCATGGGTCACTCCTTGTTCCGTTGCGCCTGGCGGTCAGATGACCTTGGCTTCATTCTTCAGTTTCTCGACCAGCTCATCCACGCTGCCCACCTTCACGCCTCCCTGGCGCTCGGGCGGCTCGGTCACCTTCAGCACCTTCAGGCGCGGCGCCGGATCGACACCCAGTTCGGCCGGCGACAGTTTTTCCAGCGGCTTCTTGCGGGCCTTCGCGATGTTGGGCAGCGTGACGTAGCGTGGCTCGTTCAGGCGCAGGTCGGCCGTCACCACCGCCGGCAGCGGCAGACACACGGTTTCCATGCCGCCATCGACCTCGCGGGTGACGGTGGCCTGACCGTCGGCCACTTCGATCTTCGAGGCGAAGGTGGCCTGCGGCAGCTTCAGCAGTGCGGCCAGCATCTGGCCGGTCTGGTTGGCGTCATCGTCGATGGCCTGCTTGCCCAGCATGAGCAGCCCGGCCTGCTCCTTCGCCTGCACGGCAGCCAGCAGTTTGGCCACGGCCAGCGGCTGCGGCACGGCGTCGGTCTCGACCAGCACGGCACGGTCGGCACTCAATGGCCAGCGCGGTCCGCAGCGCATCCTGGCTGGCCGCAGGGCCCGCACGATACCGCCACCACCTCGGTGGCCGCCCCTTCTCCTTCAGGCGCACCGCTTCTTCCACGGCGATTTCATCGAAGGGGTTGATCGACATCTTGACGTTGGCAATGTCCACGTCGGTGTTGTCGCTCTTGACCCTGACCTTGACGTTGTAATCAACGACTCGCTTGACTGCTACCAGAATTTTTCATGAGACAGGGTCCGTTAAGGGAGGTGGCCGGTACCCGGGCCGATACCAGGAAATGCAGCGACGCAGGCGTGCGGGCGCAGTGCCCCCGAGGGCCCCTGCAGAGCGTCTGCGGCACCCTGATTCCCGTACCCGGGCGATCCGGTGCGTTGCCATGTGCCGGCAGGGCGCACGATGCGGCATTGCGCCCGACCGCCCCGAATTTTTCACGGCGCCATTATATAGACCGCCCCTGCGCGACGCCGCATACCCGTACCGGGAACAGCGTTGCTGCCTGTCGCCGGACCGTCCTGCTGTCTGTCACCCGAACCGTGCCGTTTTTCTGTTGCGTGCCCGTTTCTGTTTCCGGAACAGCCCACCAGCGGGGCATGCCGCACAAGCACTCATGCGTTTCCGCGCTGGCCACGAACCCGCGCGCGCTGACAGGAGCCGATGCCCCATGCCGGGCTCACTGGCCCGTACGCTGCTGCTCCGGCAGGCTGGCGTCAACCGGCTGTCAGCCCGGCCGTGTCCGGAGCACAGAGCCTGCTGATACCCTGCGGGTCCGACGGATCCTGTCCCGGGGCGGACGCCGGGCGGGAGGCTGTTTCTGGCCCTCTGTCATCCGCCCGCCAGGTCCGTGTCGTCATGTCCGTGTCGTCATGTCCGTGCCGGCATTTCCGGAGCCGGCATTTCCGGGCCGGATTTCCGGGTCCGGCTCTCTCCTTCCAGCCACCCTCTCACCCTCCAGATCGCCCCTCATGCTGCAAAAGATCCAGGAAGTCGCCATGCAGATCGGCGCGGTCGTCGTCGGCAAGCCGCTGCAGGTTCGTCTGACGCTGGCCTGCCTGTTTGCCCGCGGTCACCTGCTGCTGGAAGATCTGCCCGGCGTGGGCAAGACCACTCTGGCGCACACGCTGGCCCGACGCTGGGGCTGGAGTACAAGCGCATCCAGTTCACCAACGACCTGCTGCCGGCCGACATCACCGGCTCGACCATCTACCGCCAGCAGGAGCAGCGCTGCACCTTCATGCCCGGCCCGGTGTTCACGCAGATGCTGCTGGCCGACGAGATCAACCGCGCCTCGCCGGGTCGCAGAGCGCCCTGCTCGGAAGCCATGGAGGAGCGGCAGGTGTCGGTGGGGCACGGCACACCGAAGGCCCTGACCCTTCTTCGTCATCGCCACCCAGAACCCGCAGGACCAGATCGGTACTTTCCCGCTGCCCGAATCGCAGCTCGACCGCTTTCCTGATGTGCGTGGAACTGGGTTACTGATCAAGTCCGAGCGTGCCATTCTGGAAGGCCGTGACCGGCGCTCCTGGCTGCAGGATCTCAGGCCCATCCTGTCGCCGAAGGGAACTGCTGCAGATCCAGCAGGCCGTCACCGAAGTGAAGGCCCAGGGGCCGCTGATCGATTACGTGCAGAACCTGCTCACCCATTCGCGCCGTTCCTCGCTGTTTGCCGAGGGGCTGAGCCCGCGCGGCGGGCTGGCACTGCTGCGCGCTGCCAAGGCCTGGGCGCTGCTCGATGGCCGCAACCACGTGTTGCCCGACGACGTGCAGGCCGTGCTGCTGCCGGTGGCTCGGTCACCGTCTGAAGCCCGCCCGGGGCGCTGCCACCAACCATCGCGCCCGCGCCGAACTGGTGGCCGAGCTGCAGAAAGCGGTGGCGGTGCCCTGACGTCTCCCCAATGAACCATGCGCCTCTTCCGCCGCAGTGCCATCCCCTGGGAAGGCGACTTCCCGCTCACCCGCCGCGCGCGTCTATGTGCTGCCGTCGCGGATGGGCATGGTCTTCGGCGCGGCCTTGGGCGCGATGCTGCTGCTGACCATCAACTACGGGCTGAGTCTCGGCTATGTGCTGGTATTCAGTGCTGGCGGGCGCCTCGCTGGTGTCGCTGTTTCACGCCTGGCGCAATCTGGCGGGGCTGGTGCTGCGACCGGGCCGGGGTGATCCGGTCCATGCCGGCGACACGGCCGAGCTGAATCTCACCTTCCTCAGCAGGCGGGCTGGCACGCTACGCCATCCATCTGGATACCGGCCGCAACACCGAGGTGCAGACGGTAGACATCGCCGCCGATGCCGAGCAGATCGTGTCGGTGGCCTCAAAACTCGAACGACGCGGCTGGCAGCCGGCCCCGCGCCTGCGTCTGTGGTCCGACTTTCCGCTGGGCCTGTGGCGGGTATGGACCTGGTGGCATCCGGCCGCCGGCGTACTGGCCTGGCCCCACCCGACAACCCGCTGCCCCCAGGCGCATGATCCCACCGGCCACGCCGAGCAGCACCAGCATGGCGGCGATGATTTCAGCCATCTGCGCCCCTACCGCCCCGGCGACCCGCTGCGAAGGCTGGCCTGGCGGGCCATCGCCCGCCATCACGCAGGGAATACCCCAGACCCGCGAATTTTCCGACGGCGGGGAAGGCGGTGAACTGGTGTTCGACTGGGCGCAGCTGCCGCCCGGGCTGGATGTGAAACCCGCCTGTCGCGCCTGACCCGCTGGATCGAGCAGGCCGAACAGGCCGAGCAGCCCTATGTGCTGCAGCTGCCCAGCCGCCGCTTCGACACCGACCGCGGCCCTCAGACGGCGTGCCGCCTGCCTGGAGGCACTGGCCACTGGCGAGGGCTCGGCCAGCAGTCTGGGACGTACGCTGCCGCCCGGGGCACAGACCCCCGTGGCCGCAGCGGCTCCCATGTCGCGCCGCAGCCCCCGAACACGGCAGCCCCCGGTCAGGGGCACACACCATGACGCACCGCACCGCCTTCTCCAGCCGGTCCGACAAGGCCGGCATGACCGGCAGCCTGCAACGACACGCGTCGCGGCCCTTCAGTGCAGAAACCCCAGACCATGACGGCACACCGACTCCCCCTGCAGCGCCGGCTGCGCCCCTCGCTGCGGGCGCTGGGTGGCACGCTGGGCGGCACCTGGGAACGCGACCGGCGCGACACGCTGTTTCTGCTGGCGGTGGCGCTGCTGTCGGTGGCGCCTCATGCCTTCTACCTGCCCTTCTGGTGCACGGCCGGCTTTGCGCTGCTGTTCTGCTGGCGGCTGGGACTGCTGCTGTCCGGACGGCCGCTGCCGGGCCGGGTGGTACGGATGCTGGCCAGTCTGGCCGTGGTGGGCGCGGTGTATGCACAGTTCCGCACGCTGGTGGGGCAGGAAGCAGGCGTGGCGCTGGTGCTGCTGTTTCTCGGCATGAAGCTGCTGGAGATGCGCACCCGGCGGGATTTCTTCATCACCGTCTTCCTGTGTTTCTTCCTGCTGCTGGCCGCGTACCTGCATTCGCAGGGCATCCTGATGGGGCTCTGGACGCTGCTGGTGCTGCCGGCACTGCTGGCCGTGCTGCTGACCATGCGGTACAGCCAGGCCGAGGTGGGCGTGCGCACGCGGCTGCGGCAGTCCGTCGTGCTGCTGCTGCAGGCACTGCCACTGGCCGCCATCCTGTTCGTGCTGTTCCGCGGCCGGGCGGACCGCTGTGGGGACCAGCAGCACACAGGAAAGGCAGTTCCACCACCGGTCTGTCGGAATCGATGTCGCCCGGCGATTTTTCCAGCCTGGCGCAGTCCAAATGAGGGTGGTGATGCGGGTGGAGTTTGCCCAGGGCGCACCCGAAACTTCGGACATGTACTGGCGTGGTCCGAGTTTCGGTTACTTCGACGGCCGCACCTGAACCCCCTACCCCCGGCAGCGCTGCAGCATCAGCCCGCCCGGAAATCCGCCTCCAGCCGGGCGCGCAGGCACTGCACTACACCATCACCCGCGAGCAGCACGCACCGCTGGCTGCTGGGGCTGGACACCACGACGGCGGCCCCCGAGGTGGCGGGCGACATCACGGCCGTGCTGCCCACGCTGGAATGGGTGCGCCAGTCACCGCTGGCCGAGCGCACGCGCTTTGCGGCACAGTCGCATCCGGGCGCCTATACGGGGCTGAACCAGAGCCAGCCAGCCTGCAGGACTGGCTGCAGCTGCCGTCGGGCTTCAACCCGCGCACGCTGGCCCTGGCCCGGCAGTGGCGGATGCAGCTGGGCGACGACCCCAACACGCTGGCCCGGCACGTACTGACGTGGATCCGGCAGGAAAATTTCCACTACACGCTGCAGCCGCAGAAGCTGGGCCGCGACAGCATCGATGAGTTCCTGTTCGGGACGCGGGCGGGCTTCTGCGAACATTACAGTGGTGCGTTCGTGTTCCTGATGCGGGCCATGGGGGTGCCGGCCCGGGTGGTGACAGGCTATCAGGGGCGCTGAACATCATGCCCAGGATGATTACTGGATCGTTCGTCAGGCCAATGCGCATGCCTGGGCCGAGATCTGGCATCCGCAGGAGGGCTGGCTGCGGGTGGACCCGACGGCGGCGGTGGCGCCGGGAGCGCATCCAGCAGGGGACGCTGGAGTCGGTGAAGGCGCAGGGGCAGAACGGGCTGGAAAAGGCAGCGGCAGATCTGTCGCTGCAGCTGGTCACTGAGTCTGGACGGCATCACGCATCACTGGAATCTGTGGCTGCTTTCGTATGATCGCAACAGCCAGCGGCGGCTGCTGGACCGGCTGGGGCTGGGGGTCGGATGGCTGGCAGATGCTGGCAGGGGGTGATGGCGGGTGCGCTGGCGCTGGCCCTGGCGGTGACGGCGCTGTTCACGCTGCGGGCGCGTCAGCCGGTGGATCCGGTGGAGCAGGCGTTCGGGGTTTTCTGTGACAAGCTGGCGGCGATCGGGGCAGACCGTCTGCCAGATGAGACAGCGAACCAGTATCTGTACCGTGTGGACCGTCTGCTGGATGCCGACAATGCGGCGCTGGCGCACGATATTGTCGCCACGTACAACCGGATGCGCTACGATCTGGGCGGCCATCCGGCGGAGATGCTGGCCGGGTTGCGGAAGATGGTGCGGGTGTTTCGGCCGTAGGGGGTGTTTGTGGTTGCGGTACGCGGGAGGGGACGACTGTCGCATGCGAATGACCGCAACGGTGAGGGTCGCGATACATGGAAGGCGGCTTCGATGGATGTTGCGATACACGAAGGACGGCTTCAACGGGTGTTGCGATACATGGAAGACGACTTCGTTGCAGCACGCGACGCGAAGCGGGATACCCCTGCGGCTCATACGCTCACTGAAGGTTTGTTGCCCACGACCTGCGTCGTGGTCAGCAAACCTTCAGCCTTCAAAACACTTTCCGACAACCGGGGCTGCGCCCCGCCCGTCAGAAAGTCGTTCACGCGTACCGCGAAATCGCCGCATGGGTATCCCGCCCGCGTCGCTTGTCTTGTGCGAGGGCGGTTGCGCCGCCCGCGTTTTTCTGAATCTGCCGTGCGTCTTGCTCCCTCTGTCTGAGTCTGGCCCTGCTGGGCATGGTTTCTGTTCCGTCACTGGCCCATGCGGCACACGAAGGGAGGCGGCAGGCCAGCAGCTGCGCTGAAGGCATCGGGCAAAGACGGGGTCTGCATCGAAAACATCAGGCAAGTCGAGCGTGGCCAGAGAAGGGGGCGAGGCCGAAAAAGGCATCCGGTTCGCGTCATGGGAAAGCGGCAAATACGCACCATGACCGGCCTCCCATGCACGCCATGGCGGCAAGGCCATGGGTACGTCCGATGGGAAGACCGCAGGTATGTCCCATGGGAAAGCGGTTGGTGCAAAGCCATGGCGAGACTAAAGAACCGCACGGGACAACGGCGGCCAGGAACATATGTGCCTGCTGCACAGGGGCGCCCCGAAAAGGACAATGGCCGGGGCACGGAGCAGGAAGGGCTGCTCCGTTTCTTACCGGGGAATCAGCCGTCAGGCAGGAACCGGGCGGGCGCCGGGACGGGAGCGGGACACGATAGCGACGCGCGCCTTGCGTGCAACGGGCACAGCGGCAAAAGCAAAGGGTGTGGGAGTCTCAGCGGCCGCTGCGGCCCATGGCCGTAACGACGTGCCATCCCGCAACATGGTGCCGGCCCTCGATAACTATGGAAGCCGGCCCGAGGTGCGAGATGTTCATCGGCGAGATGGTGGCGCAGCATGGTTTTCGATGCGGCCGCGCTGCAGACGCTGTTTGCGGGGGTGACGCCCAATGCACGGACGCTGGCGCTGATTGCGCCACCGCCGCCCCCTCCTCCCCGCCTGCGCCACCAGCCCCAGTGCCGGCCCGTGGGAAATGAGGGGCGGCGCAGCAGGTGCGACGGGCACGACAGGAGTGCCAGTGGGAACCGGGTCGGCCGGAAACGCGGAGGGTGCGAAGGTCCCGAACAGACTGGCCCTGCCCTCTCCCGATCTGCCCGCTGCAGCGGCGCAGGCTGCCGTTCCGGCCCAGCCCCTGCGCCGCCTCCCAGGCCAAAGCCTGACTGGCAGGTTTACCGGGCGCGTTTCCTGCAGCCGGTGCGCATCGACGGCGGGCTGGCGTTCTGGCAGCAGCATGCGGACACGCTGCAGCGGGCCACGGCCGAGCACGGGGTGCCGCCGGAGGTGATCGTGGCGATCATCGGGGTGGAGACGCTGTACGGGCGCAATACGGGCAAGTTTTCGGTGCTGCAGGCGCTGGCCACGCTGGCCTTCGACTATCCGGCGCGGGCACCGTATTTCCGCCGCGAGCTGGAGGAATTCCTGCTGTACTGCCGCGAGAACGGGCTGGATCCGCGGGCGCCGCTGGGCTCCTACGCCGGGGCCATCGGCATGCCGCAATTCATGCCGGGCAGTATCCGCAGTTTCGCCACCGATTTCGATGGCAATGGGCGCATCGACCTGATCGGCAGCCCGGTGGATGTGATCGGCAGCGTTGCACGTTTTCTGGCCATTCATGGCTGGAAGCGGGATCTGCCCATCCTCTATCCCACCGAAGTGGCTGAGAATGCCCAGCCGGAGCCGCTGCTCGCCCGGGGGCCGAAGCCGGATCTGGATATTGCGGACCTGCGCGCCGCCGGCTTCACCAGTCCGCTGAATCTGCCCGCCGACGAGCCGCTGATGCTGGTGGACCTGCCCCAGGGTGAAAATCCGGCCCTGTACCGGATCGGCACGGGCAATTTCTATGCCATCACGCGCTACAACCGCTCGTTCTTCTACGCCATGGCCGTGACGGAACTGGCCGGGGCGCTGCGCGCCGGCCGTACCCCCTGAGTCCGTTTGCTCAGGGTTTTCCCTAAGCAAGGCCCTGAAGCCTTCGGCACACGGCCCGGGAGACACGGCGACGGGATGGGCGAGTTGATAGAATGGCGCCCTGTGTTGCGGGCGCCGATGCCGGTATTCCCTGTTCGGTGTGTGTGGCCCGCGAACGCCCCGTCTCTCCCCTGAAGGCCGTTCATGGACCCGATAACCATCGACCCGTATTTCACGCTGATCATTGCCACCCTGGTACTGCTGGTGGGCCGCCTGATGGTGGACAGGATCAGGTTCCTGCAGAACTTCAACATTCCCGAGCCGGTGGCCGGGGGGCTGCTGGCCGCCGTGATCATCTACATCCTGCATGCCAGCACGGGCATGTCGTTTGCCTTCGACAAGGGCCTGCAGGATGCCTTCATGCTGATCTTCTTCTCGTCCATCGGCCTGAGTGCCGACTTCTCGCGGCTCAAGGCCGGGGGTATCGGCCTGGTGGTGTTTCTGGCGGTGGTGAGCGTGTTCATCCTGATCCAGAACGCGGTGGGCGTGGGCCTCGCCCTCGGCGCTGGGGCTGGATCCGCTGATCGGCCTGGTGACGGGCTCCATCACGCTGACGGGTGGCCATGGTACGGCCGGTGCCTGGGGCAAGGTGCTGGAAGAACAGCACCACATTGCCGGTGCGACGGACCTGGGTATGGCTGCAGCCACTTTCGGTCTGGTGCTTGGCGGCCTGATCGGTGGCCCCGTGGCCCGCAAGCTGATCAACAACATGGGCATGAAACCCATCACCGGGGGTTCGGGCAGCGCCGACACCGGCAATGAATATGCCGACGACGTGTTCGAGCACGCCGACCAGCGCCGGCTGATCACGGCCAATTCGGCCGTGGAAACGATGGCGCTGTTTGCCGCCTGTCTGGCCTTCTCGGCCTTCATGGTGCACCGGACGTGAAGGCACTGTTCCCGCCGAAGTTCACGCTGCCGCAGTTCGTGTGGGCACTGCTGTTCGGGGTGCTGCTGCGCAACATCCTGACGGGCGCCTTCAAGGTCAACATGTTCGACCGGGCCATCGACGTGTTCGGCAATGCGTCGCTGAGCCTGTTCCTCGGCATTGCGCTGCTCAACCTCAAGCTCTGGCAGCTGCTGGATCTGGCGCTGCCGATGCTGATCATCCTGGCGGTGCAGACGGTGGTGATGGCGGTGTATGCCTACTATGCCACCTACCGCTTCATGGGCGGCGATTATGACGCGGCCGTACTGGCAGCCGGTCACTGCGGCTTCGGGCTGGGCGCCACGCCGACGGCGGTGGCCAACTATGCAGTCGGTGACGGAGCGTTTCGGGCCGTCGCACAAGGCGTTCCTGATCGTGCCGATGGTGGGCGCCTTCTTCATCGACTTCGTGAATGCTTTCATCCCTGACGGGGTTTGCGAACTTCCTGGGGCATCACTGATACCCGGTCGGGGATAGCTGCTGCAACGGCAGATCGGGCAAGGGCGCCTCTTCGGGGGCGCCGGCCGTTGCGGAGCCCGCATCTCCTGTGACGCGGCCTGTGGATGGTTCTGCGGGCCGCGTTTTTCGTGTCTGACGGGTTTATGCCAGACGGCACAAAGCCGGTACACTGCCGGACCTGTGATTTCCCATGTCCGTCAGGCCCCTGTCTTCATGGAAGACGACTTCGATGCAATCGGGCCTCTCTCACCATGCCTTCCCTGCCTCATCTTCCGCCGCATCTCCCTGCAGCTCGACCTTCCGCCCCATGCGCGGGACATCTATGTGATCTCCCCATCCGGGTCGATTGCCGACCGCAGCCGGGTGCAGCGGGCGCGAAAAGTTCCTGCAGCGGCACGGGTTCCGTCTGACGCTGGACCCGAAGGCACTGGCCACGTACCAGCAGCGGTTTGCCGGGGATGATGAAACCCGGCTGGAAGCGTTCAACCGGGCAGCGGCTTCGGCGGCGCCGGTGGTGATGGCCAGCCGCAGGGGCTATGGGCTGACGCGCTATCTGGAGCGGTTCGACTTCGAGGCGCTGGCGGCCAGTGGCAAGAAGTGGCTGGGGTTTTCGGTTTCACGGCCTTCCATCTGGCCATGCTGGCCAAAACCGGGGGCAACGACCTGGGCCGGACCGGCACTGGTGTCACACTTCGACGCACAGAACCCGGCCGATGTGGATGCAACCACGCTGGAAACACTGGCCGATGCGCTGTCGGACCGGCTGGAACTGGTGGGCTTTCGCTGCGACGGCGCGCCCTCGGGTTTTCGAGGCGGAGGGCGTGCTGTGGGGGGCAACCTGAGCCTCGTGTGTTCGCTGCTGGGCGGTACGTATTTTCCGCGGGTGGATGGCGGCATCCTGTTCCTCGAAGGGTGAACGAACATCCCTACCGGGTGGAGCGGATGATGACGCAGCTGCTGCACACGGGCGTACTGGACCGGCAGCGTGCCATCGTGCTGGGACATTTCACCTGGAAACAGGCCGAGGGCGACCGCTATACGATGAAGCGGGTCTGGCGGTGGTTGCGCACAAACGTCTACCCCCATCATCACCGGCCTGCCCTTCGGGCATGAAGCCACCACGCTGACACTGCCCCACGGCGCCTTCGTCGGGCTGGCGGTAGACCGGCGGACCTGCTATCTGGTGCTGCCGCATGGGCACGGGGCCGCGCCCGCGACCCCGGATGGCGTAGCCGACGCAGATGGGCCCGCCTGCATCGGGCAACACTGGGGCTAAACTCCCTCGAAGCGGACAACCCCAGATCAGGCAGCCCCGTGCCGGACCGTGCCGGGGCGAATGCTGCAAGCGCAACGTGCTAGCCAGAACAAGCGAAAAGGATCCGGGCCATCAAAACACGGCTTCCACAGAAACGGCGCCCCGCACCCTGTTCGGCGCCTCGCTGGTTCCCAAGCGAACAGCCCTTCGCACCAGAGCTGGCAGTGCTGGTGCGGACGAGACACGACTGAGCACCCGCACGGAAAACCACGGTGGTCGGCTGCTGCAGGCCATGGTGCATGGTGCAGCAGCCAGGGCACTACTGCAGCCGGAACACCTCGTCCAGGGGACCTGGCCGTCAGCAGCGCATCGGCCCAGTAGTCAGTTCGTCTTTGGTAGCGCTGGCCAGACGCGCTTCCACATCTGGGTTCAGTGGGCCGAAACGACGGGCGAGCTGTCTGGCCACTGTCTGACGCTGGCCGGTCAGGAGGCCTACGCGCCTCGCCAATCTCGATCCCCCGCTCCATCCCCAGCAGAATCCCTCCTGCCGTCCCTTCTCCAGCCACCGTTGCGTGAATGCACCCATCTTTCCTGTTCTCCGTTGGGTAAAGCCGTTCGTACAGACGCCACTCGCTGGCATCCAGGTGGTAATCCTCAACAAAAATCAAGGTATTTGCGCTGCAGATCCGGGTCTGAAACACCAGCGTCAGCAACCCCTGCACCGCCTGACCATACACCCGCACCCGTGATGCCCTGTCGGACGGGATACTGCATGCAGACCGACACCAGCCGGGCCACGATGTTGGGGCTGCCGGCAAAAGTCTCGCCGCCTGCATGCCAGCCAGCTCGCAGGAACCCAGGTGAACTTCAGCGTCTGGGTATGGTCCCCGCGGCTACCAGGGCCCTTTCGATTTTTGCCACGTCGCAGAAAGATCACAACCACCACCACGCGCTGCGTCTTCTCCTGACGCATCAGGCGTGCCAGATACTCGTTCAGGCGCAGCGGATCGAAACGCGACGTGACCGTATCCTCTTCCAGCAGCACGATCAGCGGCTCACGTTCGCCATCGGGCCACTCCACCCGCAGCGGCGTGTCCATGATCAGGTTGCGGTGCCAGAAGCGCAGCTTCGACGCCTCCTGGCGGATGGGCCTGACCACAACGCTGTCGTCCAGCGGGATCTGCTCCTGCGGCAGGGAAGAAGGCCAGCGCCTCCCGCGGGAAGTCGAGGATCAGGTTCTTGAAGTTCTGGTCGTGGCTGATGGGCTGCCGGCCCTGGGCACGACGGTGTGAGGAGCTCGCTTTCGGGCCAGCTGCCTGCCCAGCGCCGGCCGGCCGCGTGGGCCATGACGGCTGCGGCGTACCTGATGAGATTCAGGGTTTGTGGTGGATGTTCATGATGAAAGCCCGGATCCGGGCGGGTGTTCCGACCGGCGTTTCATCAGCGCAGGCAGAGGGACGGACGGGCACATCTGACCACGCCTGTCCATCCGGCGGGCCATCTGGCCATAGGCCGTCTGGAGTTCAGGCCAGGCCATGTGGTCGCTACCCCCAAACACCCGGTCGACAGATACCGGTCTCTCCCCGGTCGCAGACGATGAACACCACGTTCACGGCACCCTCACCGACACTGCGGGTCATCCCACCCACACGCCCGGTTCCCCGGCTGCCTGGTCCTGCAGCGCATTCTCCACTGACACGCGCGCCGCCGTACCCAGCCTCAGCCTGCGCTCCTGCACCGCCTCTGCCGCCACCCGCAGCGCTATGGCCGCCGCACCGCCGAGACACGCCACAGAAAATGCCCTCTTCCCGCGCCAGCCGGCTGCATGGTGTCTTCGGCGGCCTGCTGGCTCACTTCGAGCCACACGGTCGATGCGCGCCTTCGCGCGGATGGCCGGTTCATAACCGGCCGGCCAGGCACGGATGCCGGCGATGGACGAGCCCTCCTCCGGCTGCGCGCCGATAATCTGCACGCCCGCATTCATTTCCTTCAGATGGCGCGAGACACCGGTGATGGTGCCGGTCGTGCCCATGGCCGAGACAGAAATGTGTCACCGCACCGCCCGTCTGCTGCCAGATTTCGGGGCCGGTGCCCCCGGTAGTGGGCCAGCCAGTTGTCGTCGTTGGCAAACTGGTCCAGTACCCGTCCTTGCCATCGGCCTGCATGGCCAGCGCCAGATCGCGGGCGCCTTCCATGCCCTGCTCGGCTGACCAGCACCAGTTCGGCGCCATAGGCTGCCATGGCCTGACGGCGTTCCATGGTCTGGTTCTCGGGCATGATCAGCACCATGCGATAGCCCTTCACCGCCGCCACCATGGCCAGCGCGATGCCGGTATTGCCGGAGGTGGCCTCGATCAGCGTGTCACCGGGACGGATGTCGCCACGCGCCTCGGCCGCCTCGATCGCTGGCCAGTGCCGGACGATCCTTTACCGAACCGGCCGGATTGTTGCCTTCCAGCTTGGCAAACACGCGCACGCCCGCTGCCCGCAGCTCGGGGCCGGGCAGATGCAGCAGCTCCACCAGCGGGGTGTTGCCGATCTGGTCCAGGACCGACGGCATGGCCGGCATCTCTTCGAGGATGGGTATTCACATCAATCACGGGGCAACTCCAAAAACCGGCCAGGGATTCCGCCGCCGGCGGTGGCATTCTCATCATTCACAGAACAACTCCCCGTGCGCGGACAATGAAACAGATCGGTCCGGTATTTCCTTCTGTGCACAGGGCGCAAAACGGCCCGCCCGTACAACGGTCTGCGCGTTGAAGAAAAGGGAAAAATTCCCGGGGTGGTACCGTCACCGTTCCGAACCGCTACCGTCGTGAGCCTATGGGACGGGAAACCCACACACCGGTATCAATACACAAAACGGAAAATCTTCACACCGGCACCGTCATCAGCGACAGCGGCTCCGGCACGTCCAGCGGTTTCACGCCTGGCTGCGGCAGCTTCACCAGGCAGTGGTACAGTTCTTCCACCGCTTCCACCCTGCCGAAGCTCTTGCGCCAGACCAGCATCACCTGCCGCACTGGCGGTTCGCCGGAGAACGGTACGTGGGTCAGCCAGCCATCGCTGTTCCTGCCCTTCACGCCCGGCTCGATGCCGGCGGGTATGGCCGTCCACGGCACGACGTGATGCCGATGCCCGAGGCCACCATGTGGCGGATGGTTTCAGCGACGGAACCCTCGAAGGTCTTCTGGATGCCGGCGCTGGTGGCGGCATAGCGTGACAGTTCCGGGCAGACCTTCAGCACCTGGTCGCGGAAGCAGTGGCCGGCACCCAGCAGCAGCATGGTCTGTTCCTGCAGTTCGGTGGAGGCTACCGCGTCGCGCTGCGCCCACGGGTGATGGTCGGGTACCACCACCACGAAGGGTTCGTCGTACACGGGCCACGACGATGCCCGGAATGGGCGGCGGCTCGCCACCACGGCCACGTCGATCTCGCCCAGCTTCAGGGCCTCGAGCAGCGGCGGTCAGCCCCTTCCTGCAGCAGCAGCGGCATCTGCGGCACGGCCTTCAGCATGGCGGGCACCAGCCAGGGCAGCGGGTACGGACCGATGGTGTGGATGACCCCCAGCCGCAGCGGGCCGTTGCGCGGATCCTTGCCTTCCTTGGCGATCTCGCGGATGGTGGCGGATTCTTCCAGCACACGCTGGGCCTGTTCGACGATGCGCTCGCCCACCGGGGTGATGCTCACCTCCACGTTGCCCCGCTCGAAGAGCTGCACTTCCAGCTCGTCTTCCAGCTTCTTGATGGCCACGGACAGGGTCGGCTGGCTCACGAAACACGCTTCGGCGGCCCGGCCGAAGTGGCGCTCACAGGCCACCGCCACGATGTATTTCAGTTCGGTCAATGTCATGGAAATTCTATCCCATGCCACCATCGGAATAGTCATCAGCACTCAGGGAGCCTCTGCAAAAATTCTGCGAGCGCTTTGGGCCCCAGGATCGGGATGAGCCAGAAGGCGCCATTTGGCGGCAATAGCAGGGCTATTGGCGGCAAATGGCAACGCACTGGATCGCCCGATCATGGGGACAAAATGCCGCAGGACTTCTGAAAGGCTCCCTCATCCAGATACCGCTCCCGTCGCCGCAGCCAGCGGTCAGGGTGGGCGTCCACCACCTCCGGTGCATCGGCCAGCAGCCGGTCGGCCAGGGGCATGGGCCACGTCCACCAGCGGCGCATCGCGCCCCAGATCGGCAAAGCGCAGCAGCATGGCGCCGGACTGGCGTGCCCCAGCAGCTCGCCCGGACCGCGCAGTTCCAGATCGCGCCGGGCGATCTCGAAACCATCCTGGGTGGCGCGCATGGTGGCCCAGCCGCTCGCGAGGCGATCTGTCCGGGCGGATGGCGGTGAGAACGCTTACGCACAGGCTCTGGGCGGTACCCGGCCCACCCGGCCGCGCAGCTGGTGCAGCTGCGACAGGCCAAAGCGTTCGGCGTGCTCGATCACCATCAGGCTGGCGTTGGGCACGTCCACCCCCACCTCGATCACCGTGGTGGCCACCAGCAGGTCGATGTCACCGGCCTTGAAGGCCGTCATCACGGCGTCCTTGTCGGAGGCGGACGTGACGAGCCGCACGCAGCCCGGTGCGCACCTGCGGCAGCGCTTCGGCCAGCCGGGCCTGGGTGTCGATGGCGTTCTGCGGGTCCAGCGCCTCCGATTCCTCCACCAGCGGGCACACAGTACGCCTGTTTGCCGTCGGCCACCCAGCGGCCGACGTTCTCGACTCACCTGCTCGCGCCGGCCATCGGCAATCAGCTTTGGTCGTCACGGGCTGGCGGCCCGGCGGCAGCTCGTCGATCACCGACACATCGAGATCGGCATAGAAGGTCATAGCCAGCGTGCGCGGAATGGGGATGGCAGTCATCATCAGCTGATGGGGCAGGATGGTCTGCCCGGCACCCTGCGCACTTCCTGCGCCCGGGGTATCCGACCGTCGTACCTGCAGCGATCTCCGGGACCACCGGCAGCAGTACGCTGATCACCGGCAGTAGTACCCTGGTTACGGGCGCGGGTGCCCGGACCGCTGACAGCGATGCCCTGGCCACCGGCATCCCCGGTGACAGGGTGACGCTGTTTCCGGACGCTCTCCCCGCAGCGCCAGCCGCTGGGCCACGCCGAAGCGATGCTGTTCGTCGACGATGGCCAGCGCCAGCCGCGGAAACACCACCGAATCCTCGATCAGCGCGTGGGTGCCGATCAGCACATCCACCTCGCCGGCGGCCACGGCCTGCCTGATCTGCCGCTTGGCCCCGGCCGACAGCGAACCGGCCAGCCAGCCCACCCGCACGCCCAGCGGTTCCAGCCAGGGCTGCAGACGCTCGTAGTGCTGGCGCGCCAGAATCTCGGTGGGGGCCATCAGCGTGGCCTGCCGGCCCGAGCCCACGGCCACCATGGCCGCCAGCGCGGCGATCACCGTCTTGCCACTGCCCACATCGCCCTGAAGCAGCCGGTTCATCGGCTGGGGGACGGAGCCAGATCGGCGGCGATCTCGTTGCGCACCCGCTCCTGGGCACCAGTCAGCGCAAAGGGCAGCGTGGCCAGCAGCTTCTGCTCGCCGCCGCGATCGCGCGAGGGGTTCGCCCGCTGGCCGGCCCGCAGCGCCCGTGCCCGCTTCAGCGACGGCTGCTGCGCCACCAGCTCTTCAGAATCACCCGCTGGCAGGCCGGCGTCTCACGCTCGAGCAGCGCCTGCAAATCGGTGCCCGGTGGGGGATGGTGAATCTCGCGCAGCGCATCCGGCAATGACGGCAGACTGGCCAACAGTCTCCGCACCATGGGTGAGACACGCGTACGGCCCCCTTCCGATGCACCACGACCAGGCACGGCTGTGCCTGCATGAGCCGTAGCCGGCGCCCCGGACGCACCCGCCTGGCAGACGCTCGCGACACGGCCAGGGTGCTCCCGCTGGAGACGGCGCCGGCGGTGTTGCCGGCACAGCTGGCATGGCATGTACATCCTCCCCAGCAACCGCAGCAGCAGTGTCGTGGGCAGCGTGTCCTGCCAGCGGCATTCGGCCAGTGCACGGTCGATCTCCCGGCGCAGCGTGCCCTGCCCCAGTCCGGCCACGGTCGGGTAGATGGGCGTCAGCCGGTCGGGCAGCGGCGTGTCCTCGCTCACCACCCGGTAGCGCGGATGCACCATCTCGCGCGCAAACGAAAGCTCACCCGCAGCTCGCCGAAGGCTGGATCAACCGCCCGGGCTGCAGCTGGGCCAGCTGCGAGGGTAGAAGTGCAGAAAGCGCAGCTGCAGCTCGTCCGTGCCATCGCTGATCCCAGACCTGCAGCATGCGCCGGCCCCGCGTCACCTCCGCACGGGTGACGGTTCCCTGGATCTGGGCCGAAGCGCCATGCACCAGCGACGCCATCGGCACCAGCCGGGTCTCGTCCTCGTAGCGCAGCGGCAGGTGCAGGACCAGATCGTCCGGCCCGTGCAGCCCCAGTTTTGGCCAGCAGACCAGCGGCCGAACGCCGCCCTCCCTGGACACGGCCCTTCTTCGGGGTGGATTCGGCGGGTTTCGGGGTTGGCCCGGCAGGTTCGCCCGCCCGCCTCCCGCGCGGTCTTCTTCGGCATGGACACGGCAGGCGCGGCATCACCGCCCGCAGGGGTGCCGCTGATTCATGCCCTTGCGGGTTTCGTTCACCACGGCTGCGCAGCCGCTTTCCAGCCTGCTGGCATGCCCTGCCGTGGCCTCTGACGTGGCGTTGCCCCCTCGCCATCCGTCAGCGCCACCGGCAACGGAAAGCGCATCACCTTCCGGCCACGGCAGGCCGCGGCACGCGAGGCTTCGGTGCACCAGCCTGCCTGGCAAATGCCTCATTCGAGTACCAGCGTTGCCTCGACTTCGAATGGCGCCCCTTGGGCAGCGCCGCCACCTGAATGGTCGAGCGGGCCGGATACGGCGCCTGGAAGTATTCGGCCATGATGGTGTTGACCGTGGCAAACTGGGCCAGATCGGTGAGGAACAGCCCCAGACGCACCACCTGGCCCAGATGGCCGCCCGCGGCCTCGACCACGGCCTTCAGGTTGCGGAAGGACTGGTGCACCTGGGCTTCGAAGCCACCGCTGACCAGCTCGCCCGTGGCCGGGTCGAGCGGAATCTGGCCGGACAGATACACCGTGTTGCCAGCACGGACGGCCTGCGAGTACGGCCCGCAGTGCGGCCGGTGCGTTCGGTGTGAAACAGGGAACAGCCATGGTCATCTCCTTTGTGAGCATGATGTTTGAAAGCAGCGTTCTGGCGCCGCATCGCCCCCTGGGCAGCCTGCGGGCGTGCTGGGCGCGGACTGGAAAAGCACCCGAAGGCACCGCCGGTGGCGATGCCCCGATTCTAGAGCGTGTCGTGGGTCTTCCCGTTGCCGACATGGACTTGTCCGTTACCCGCATGGGAAAACTGCCATTGCCGGAATGGACCCGTCCATTGCCGGAACGAACCTGCCCACTGCAAGACCGGCTGAGATGCATGACACGCGCCATCCACCATTGATCCTTCGCTGCCCGGCGCCATCTGGAAGAGGCCCATTCTGCCATTTTGCGGCTGGCCGGAGCACCAGCGCCCGTCATGGACGCATTCGCCCCCGCGCTGGCCCCATCCGCCCTTCTGCCCATCCCTGCCGTGACCTCCGACGCCACTTCGCCCCACCGCAACACACCAGCCTGCCGCCCCGCACGTGCCCATCCGCATCCGCGGTGCCCGGCAGAACAACCTGAAGAACCTGGACCTGGATATCCCCACCGGGCGCTGGTGGTGGTCACCGGGGTGTCGGGCAGCGGCAAAGTCATCGCTCGTGTTCGACACCCTCTATGCCGAGGGCCAGCGGCGCTATGTGAAACCTTCTCCGCTTCGCCCGCCAGTTCCTCGACCGCATGGACCGGCCGCAGGTGGACAGCATCGACGGCGTCCCGCCGGCCATCGCCATCGACCAGACCAACCCGGTCCGCACCTCGCGCTCACCGTGGGCACGATGACCGAGCTGAACGACCACCTGAAGCTGCTGATGGCCCACGCCGCCACGCTGTACTGCCGGCAGTGCGCCCAGCCGGTACGCAAGGATGACGTGGCCAGCATCACCGCCGCCCTGCACAACCGCACGGCCGGCCTGAACGATCCGCGCCTGCTCGTCACCTTCCCCGTGCAGTACCGGCCGGCTTTAGCGAACAGGAGGCGCTGGACCAGCTGCAGGCCCAGGGCTACACCCGCATCCACGCGCGGGAGGTGCTGCCGCCGGAGCCCGCCGCGGAGGCAAAAGCCGGCGTGGCAAAAACCGGCCGGCAGGAAGACCAGTACCATCCGCCACAGACGGCGGCCGCTTCCCGGACAGCGGCAGCCGCCACGAAAAACCATCACGATACGCCGGCTGGCGCGAGCACGGACGCCGGTGCAGAAGCCTCCACCAGACCCGCCGCCCGGAAGAAATCCGCCAGGGCGCCTTCCTCGCCCGCCCTGCGGCTGACCGTCGTGGCCGACCGCTTCCGCCTCGGCAATGTCACCGAAGACCGGCTGGCCGGCAGCCTCAAGCGGCGCTCGAACGCGGTCATGGCCGCCTGACCGTCATCGCGCTGGACGACGAAAGGCAACGAACAGGCACGCTGGGCATTCAGCAACAGCTTTGCCTGCGCCACCTGACGACATCCGCTACCAGCCGCCCAGCCCCAGCCTCTTTTTCCTTCAACTCGCCGCTGGGTGCCTGCGAGACCTGCAAAGGGCTTCGGCCGCGTCATCAGGGCTGGACCTGGGCCTGGTCATTCCCGACGGCAGCAGGTCGCTGGCCGAGGGGCCGTCAAGCCCTGGCAGACCCCCAGCTTCAAGGAGGCCCAGGCCGAACTGATGAAAATACGGCGATGCCGCCGGCATCGACCTCTACCGCCCCTGGGACGAGCTGCCGGAGGATGACCGGCGCTGGGTCATCGACAGTGACCCGCACTGGACGGGCGACTGGAAGCGCTCAGTGGTACGGCATCCGCAACTTCTTCACCTGGCTGGAAAGCAAGGCGTGACAAGATGCACATCCGGGTGCTGCTCTCAAGTACCGCTCCTCACGCCCTGCCCGGCCTGCGAGGCGCCCGCCTCAAGCCCGAAGCGCTGCTGTGGCGGGTGGGCAATGAAAGAGGACGCCGCGCTGGCCTTTGCACCCGCAGACGCAGGCCCGGCACACGGGCAGGCCGATACCGAAGCGGAAGCAGCCCCGGACGCCGGTAAAGCACGCCGGCCCCTACCGGCGCTTCCGCCCCATGGGCACCCAGTGAGCGATGCCCAGCTCGAGGCCCTGCCCGGCCTGACCGTGCACGACATCATGCTGCTGCCCATCGACCGGCTCCACCGGCTGATGGCCGGCCTGCACCTGCCTGCGCCGCTGGACGGGAGCCACCGACCTGCTGATGACCGAGATCCGCACCGCCTGCGCTTCCTGCACGACGTGGGGCTGGATTACCTCACGCTGGACCGCCAGTCCCGCACGCTCTCAGGCGGCGAGGTGCAGCGCATCAACCTCACCACCGCCCTGGGCACCTCGCTGGTCAACACGCTGTTCATTCTCGACGAGCCGTCCATCGGCCTGCACCCGCGCGACATGGACCGCATCATCGCCATCATGCAGCGGCTGCGGGATGCGGCAATTCGCTGGTGGTGGTCGAGCACGACCCGCAGGTGATGTTCGCCGCCGAGCGCATCATCGACATCGGCCCCCGGCCCGGGGCGCGAACGTGGCGGCCACATCGTCTTCGACGGGCCGGCCAGCGCCCTGCCCGCCGCAGAAACGCTCACCGCCGACTACCTGGCCGGCCGCCGGCGGTCTCGTCAGCCAGCACGAACCCGTGGACGCCACCACCCGCGCCTGCGTCTCGAAGGCGTGCGCGCCCTCACAACCTGAAGAACATCGATGTCGATATCGCTCGGTCGCCTGGTCGCGCTGACCGGCGTGTCCGGCGGCGGCAAATCCACGCTGATGCAGGGACGCTGCTGCCGGCGCTGCTCAAGGCCCAGGGCCTGCCCACCGAGGCGCCGGGCGAATACCGGCGGCTGACCGGCGAGAAGCAGATCGACAGCGTCGTCTTCGTCGACCAGTCGCCCATCGGCAAGACCACCCGCAGCAACCCGGTCAGCTATGTGGGCGCCTTCGACCTGATCCGCAAGCAGTTCGCCGCCACCGACCTGGCCGCATGAACGCGGCTACACCGCCGGCGTCTTCAGCTTCAACAGCGGCGACGGCCGCTGCCCCACCTGCGGGGGCAGCGGCTTCGAACACGTCGAGATGCGGTTTCTCTCCGACGTCTACCTGCGCTGCCCCGACTGCGACGGCAGGCGTTTCCGCCCCGAAATCCAGGACGTGCGCATCCGCGGCCGCAGCGACGGCACCGCCATGGCCCGCCCGGTCGAGGCGAACATCGTCGATGTGCTCGACATGACCGTGCGCCAGGCCGTCGACTTCTTCAGTGCCCATCCGGACATCAGCGCCGCCTGCAGCCGCTGGCCGACGTGGGCCTCGACTATCTCAAACTGGGCCAGCCCGTCCCCACCCTGTCCGGTGGCGAGGCCCAGCGCCTGAAACTGGCCGGCTTTCTGGCCGAAGCCGCCGAACAGGCCCGCAAGCGTGGTGCCGCAGCGGCCCGGCGCCCCACGCCGGCGGCACCCTCTACCTGTTCGACGAACCCACCACCGGTCTGCACTTCGACGACATCGCCCGCCTGCTGCGCGCCCTGCGCTCGCTGCAGCACGCCGGCAACTCGGTGCTGGTCATCGAGCACAACCTCGACCTCATCGAGGCCGCCGACTGGCTGATCGACCTCGGCCCGGCGGAGGGGCGACCACGGCGGCACCGTCGTGCCACCGTACCCCGAACAGGGTGGCAGCCACCCCGATTCCTTCACCGGCCGGGCGCTGCACGCACGGGACGAGCTGCAAGCTGGCCGCGCAGGCCCCACGGCAGAGGGACACGGACGCGACGCCAGCGGCCCGGGGCGCCCCGAACAGGGCTACCGTTCCCGCGAACGAGGCGTCGACCGGTGCAGTGACGGGCGCAGCAACCGGGGACGGCACCAGCCAGCCTGACGGCGCCCCGTCCAGCCGTGGCAATCCATACGCCGTCCCGGCATCACGGGTGAAAACCTGCTCATGGCCGCCGAACCACAGGCCAGCGCCTGGCAGCCCGGCTCGCTGCGCGAACGCGCCCACCACGCCATCCTCGTGCACGGTGCCCGCGAGCACAACCTGAAGAACATCGACGTCGACATCCCGCGTGACCGGCTCACCGTCATCACCGGCGTCTCGGGCAGTGGCAAATCCACGCTGGCCTTCGATGTCGTCTTCGGCGAGGCCAGCGCCGCTATCTGGAATCGCTCAACGCCTACGCCCGCCAGTTCGTCCAGCCTGCCTCCCGGCCCGATGTCGATGGCGTCTACGGCATTCCGCCCACCGTGGCCATCGAGCAGCGCACCAGCCGTGGCGGCCGCAAGAGCACCGTGGCCACCCTCACCGAAATCCACCGCACTTCCTGCGCCTGCTCTGCCAGAAGCTCGGCACCCAGTACTGCCCTCAACGACGAAACCCCATCGAGGGCCCAGTCCTTCGACAGCATCGCCGCCCGCATCCTGCGTGACTACCGTAACCGCCGCATCGGCCTGCTGGCCCCGCTGGTGGTCGGCCGCAAGGGCGTCTACACCGATCTGGCCAAATGGGCCCGCGGCAAGGGCTACCCCATGCTGCGCGTCGATGGCGAATTCCTGCCCACCCAGGGTTTCCCGCGCATCGACCGCTACATCGAGCACAACATCGAGCTGCCGGTGGCCGACCTCACCATCACCCCCGAGGCGGAAACCGAACTGCGTACCCACCTGCTCACCACCCTGCAGCACGGCAGGGCGTGGTCATGCTGCTCGAAGACGTGGACCGGCTGCAGCAGGACATCGACACTGAAAACCGTCCTGTTCAGCACCAAACGGGCCTGCAGCCACTGCGGCACCAGCTACGGAACTGGACCCGCGCACCTTCTCCTTCAACGCCAAACAGGGGCTCGGTGCCCCGGCTGCCTGGGCACCGGGCTGCGATCATCGGCCGCATCAGGGCCGACGAGCTCACCCCGGTCTGGAAGGCGAAACCGATGCCAGCGTCACCTACAGCGACGAACCCTGTCCCGTCTGCCGTCGGCCAGCGCCTGAACCCGATGGCCCTGCGTGCGCATCGGCGACCAGTCCATTGCCGACGTCACCGCCCGAGTCGGTCCTGGAGAGCCCGCCAGTGGGTCGAGACCGCCGGCAAGCGCTTCGACCGCCGCCAGCGGAAATCGCCAGCGGCATCCTCGACGAGATCCGCAACCGCCTCAGCTTCACTCATCGACGTGGGCCTCAGCTACCTGACGCTGGACCGCGCCGCCCCGCTCTCCGGCGGCGAGGCCCAGCGCATCCGCCTGGCCGGACAGCTGGAGCTCCAACCTGCAGGCGTCTGCTACGTGCTGGACGAACCCACCATCGGCCTGCATCCGCGCGACAACCGCCTGCTGCTGGAGACGCTGGACCGGCTGCGCCACAAGGGCAACACCCTGCTGGTCGTCGAGCGCGACGAGGAAACCATCGCCCGCGCCGATCACGTCATCGACATCGGCCCCGGCGCAGGACGGCTGGGGGTCGGATCATCGCCAGCGGCACCCTGCCGCAGATCGAGGCCAACCCCGACAGCCTCACCGGCCGCTATCTGGCCCATCCCCGGCCCTGCCCGACCACGCCCGCCGCCCGTCGACCGTCACACCCGTCCCTCGAACTGCACGGCGCCCACCTGCACAGCCTACAGGACGCCGGCGCCCGGGTACCACTGAAGCGCCTCGCCGTCGTCACCGGTGTCTCCGGCTCAGCAAATCCACCTTCGCCCGCGACGTCCTGCTCGACGCCCTGCAGCGCCGTCTGGGCGGGGACGGGGCAGACTGCCCACTGCGCCTCGCTCGACGGCTGGCAGGGCATCCAGCGCGTGCTGGAAGTGGACCAGACCCCATCGGCAAGACCCCGCGCTCCACCCCGCCACCACATCGGCTTCTGGGACGCCATCCGCCGCCTGTTCGCCGACACCAGCGAAGCCCGCCTGCGCGGCTACACCGCCTCGCGCTTCTCCTTCAACACCGCCGGCGTACTTTGCCCCGCCTGCGAAGGCCAGGGCGTGCGCACCATCGAGATGAACTTCCTGCCGGATGTCCGCATCCTCTGCGACGTCTGCCGGCGGCCGCTTCGACCCCGAAACGAACCAGGGTCGAGACTCAACGGCAGATCCATCGCCGACGTCCTGCAGATGACCGTCGACGAAGCCCTCAATTCTTCACCCCGTGGCGCAGCATCGCCCACCCCCTGCAGCTGCTGCAGGATGTCGGCCTCGGCTACCTCACCCTCGGCCAGCAGAGCCCCACCCTGTCCGGCGGCGAGGCCCAGCGCATCAAGCTCGTCACCGAGCTGGCCAAAGGTCCGCGCCCTGACCGGACACGCCGACCCCCTGCGCGAGGCCAAGGCCCAGGCCACCGCCCGGGCCCGCGCCCGCAGGGCCGGCCACACCGGGGACGTCGAGGACGGCGGCACCTTCTATGTGCTGGACGAACCCACCGTCGGCCTGCACATGGCCGACGGAAAACTGCTGCACGTCATGCACCGCCTCGTCGATGCCGGCAACACCCTGCTGGTCATCGAGCACAACCAGAACATCTGGGCCGAAGCCGACTGGATCATCGACATCGGCCCCGAAGGCGGCACCGCCGGCGTGCAGGTCGTTGCCGAAGCCCCGCCCAGCTCGCCCGCAGCCTGCAGGGACCCATACCGGCCGCCTGCTGGCCGAATTCCTGGCCGCCCACCGCAGCCAGTCCAGCCAGTCCAGCCGTCCAGCCAGTCCAGCCAGCTCAGCCAGTCCAGGCGGGCCAGCCAGCCGGCCGGAGAAGCCACTCCCGATCCGCAGGACGACAAGCTCCCGGAAAACGGCCAAACCCGCAAAAGGCCACCGCCCGCAAAACGTCGGCCCGCGAACGCCGACAGGGGTGGCAGCGAAAACAGGCCCGGCGCCCTGCTCCCGGCCACCTCGCAGGAGTAGACCCCATGGAAAGCATTGCCGCCACCGTCCCAAACCGCCCCGCCAGACCCACGGCCTGCCCCTGGCTGGGCGCCGGTGCCCTGTTCGGTGCCATCGCCGTCGGTGCGGGCGCCTATGGCTCCCACGCCCTGCGGGCCGAACTGGCCGAACCCCTGCTCGTCATGTGCGAGACCGCCGTCCGCTACCAGATGTACCACGCCCTCGCCCTGCTGGCCGTCGGCGCCCTCGGCCATGTCCTGTCACGCCGCGCCCTCACGCTGGCAGGCAGCTTCTTCATCGCCGGCATCCTGCTCTTCAGCGGCAGCCTCTACGCCCTCTCCCTCACCGGCGAGCGCCCGTTTCCCTTCATGACCCCCGCGGGTGGCGTCTGCTTCATCCTCGGCTGGCTCACCCTCGCCGTCGCCGCCATGCGCCACCGCCAAAGAGCACTGACCAAAAGCGCCTGCCCCCACCGGAACCACCACCGCCATGCATCGCAGAGTCCCGACCGGGGTGGGTCCCGACCGCAACACGCAAGCCCCGGTTGCGGGTCGCTTCTGTCACGACTTCGCGCAGTCGCGGACGAAACCCGCAGCATGGAACGCCGAAGGAACCTGCGGCGTGCGACGCCCGTTCACGCTATCCCCTACAAAAGCAACAGGCCGACATTAACAGCCCGAACGCCGCGGGTTTATTTGACGAAATTTTTGAACAATGTGGCACTATCCCTGCGATAAGCAGCCCGCTGGAGGTTTTTCGACATGGACAACACGCAAAAGACGCCCGCCAACCCCTCACACCACGCCCCCACCACCGGCGCACGGCGGGCGGCCTGGCGCATCCTGCAGCGCGAGGGACGCCGGATCGAAGGCACCTCGCTGCGCAGCCTGCTCGACAACCCGACCGGCCTGCCCAGCTGCGGCTCGAGGCCGCCGGTCTGGTCGCCGACTTCAGCAAACAGCGCATCGACGGCGCCGTCATCGACGCCCTGATCGGCGTGGCCAACAGTGCCCGCCTGCCCGAGGCGCGACAGTTCATGCTGGGCGGCGGCATCGTAACCCCACCGAAGGCCGCCGGGTGCTGCACACCGCCCTGCGTGGTAACGATGCCGACGCCACCGCCGGCCAGCTGGCCCGGGCCGAGCGCGAACGCATCCGTGCCCTGGCCACCCGCTTCCGCAATGACGAGCTGCGAGGCCACACCGGCCAGCCGCTGGAAACCCTGGTCTGCATCGGCATCGGCGGTTCCGACCTCGGCCCGCGCCTGGTCTGCGACGCCCTGGCCACCCCGACGCCCCCTGATGTCCGCTTCGTGGCCAACGTGGACCCGAGCCGACCTGGCCTGCAACGTGGCCGGTCTCGACCCCGCCACCACCGCCTTCTGGTCGTCTCCAAGACCTTCACCACCCGCGAGACCCTGGCCAACGCCGAGGCGGCGCTCAACTGGCTGACCCAGGGCGGTGTCCCGCGTGAGGCCGCCCTGAAACAGTTCATCGGCGTCACCGCCAACCCCGAGGCCGCCGAGCAGTACGGCGTGCCCTCCTCCCAGATCCTGCGCTTCTGGGACTGGGTCGGTGGCCGCTATTCGCTGTGGTCGGCCGCCGGTGTATCCATTGCCATCGCCTGTGGCCCTGACGCGTTCGAACAGCTGCTCGACGGTGCCCATGCCATGGACGAGCACTTCCAGAGCGCCCCCTTCAAGAGCAACCTGCCTGCCTGGCTCGGGGCATGATCAGCATCTGGAACCGCGACATCCTGGACTGCGCCACCCAGGCCATCATTCCCTACAGCGAACGGCTGCGCCCTGCTGCCCAACCACCTGCAGCAGCGGATCATGGAAAGCAACGGCAAGTCGGCCCGCGTCAACGGCAGCCATCTGGGCCTGCCCAGTGCGCCGGTGATCTGGGGCGTGTCGAGGCACCAATGCCCAGCATTCGTTCTTCCAGCAGCTGCACCAGGGGCCGGATACGGTACCGGTCGATTTCATTCTCGCCCGCAGGCCCGATCCCGCTACCCTCAGTGGTGCCGACGATCCGCGTCACCAGATTCTGGTGGCCAACTGCCTGGCGCAGAGTGCCGCGCTGGCGCTGGGCAAGCTGTTGCCCAATGAAGCCCAGGGCGAGGACTGGCACAAGGCTTTCCCGGGCAACCGGCCCAGCACGCTGATCCTGCTGCCGTCCATCGACGCCCGCAGCCTGGGTGCCCTGCTGGCCGCCTACGAGCACGCCACTTTCGTGGCCAGCGTGATTCTGGGCATCAACGCTCGACCAGTTCGGTGTCGAATATGGCAGGTGATGGCCAAGCTCGGTGACAACGGCGCTGGCCGGTGGTGACCCGCCAGTGCGCTGGATCCTGCCACCCGGGCACTGCTGGGAGTATTTCCCGGGGTGATCAGCCCGGTGATGTACGGCGCGTGAGGTACGTTCCGCTCTAGCATGCTCTCTGCGCATGAAGCACGACTTCGTTGCGGCATGTTCTGTACTGTGCATGAGCACGCTTCGTTGCAGCGCGCGCCGCGAGACCCGGTACGCCCCTGCGGCTCATACGCTCACCTGAAGCTTTGTTGCCCACGACCTGCGTCGTGGTCAACACTCAAAACTATAAACTACTTTCCGACAATCGAGGGCTGCGCCCGACCATCGAAAAGAATCGTTCACGCGTACCGCGAAATCGCCGCAGCGCCGTCGCTTACGTCCGCTTTTCCTGAATAGCGGCATCCGGCGAGTCACGAAATCGGGCCCTGCTCTCTCGCGTCTGAAGCCGCAGCCGCCCCCTCGAAGCCGTCTTTCCATGTATCCGTGGCGCCCCACCGAAGCCGTCTTCCACGTCGAGCCCCTAGGCAAAGCCGCCCTCCGTATATCCGACGAAACAGAAAACCCCGGCAGGAAGCAGCACACTTCCCCAGGGTTTTCCTTTTCAGACCCTGCAGCAAGACCATACACATCAGAACCGGATACCGGCCTTCACACTGTAGCTCGTGGTCCGTGCGATCGACCTCGACCGCCAGATTCAGGCCCAGATTGATGGTGATACCCACAAAGCGGCGATTGAGCGAGAAGGACTCCTTCGTCAGCGGAATACCCTGCGGCGTACTGTCCACCACACCTTGCCCACCCAGCATACGGCGTGAACATCAGGATACCCTTCGAAACGGACAGATCCAGCCCCTTCGTGGTCATCTTCACCTGATCCACGCCAGAAGCTTCGAGACAGGCCCGCACCGCCACCGCCGGCAGCAGCGTGCTGCCCTCGATGAACGCCCAGCGCACACCACCGCCCAGTTGGCAATATCGTGCGACGCCTTGTTGTGAGAACGCAGCCACATCCACGTTGTACGGCGGGCCCTTGTGCGCGCGCCACCGCCCATCGCCACGTAATTTGTCGATCTTGGCGCCATTGGAGCACGGCTCACAGACCGCGGTTCGGCAGCTTGAAGCCCGTGGCCGACGCTGATGTCGAAGCCCATCAGCCCCAGCCCTCGGCCAGCTGCCACACCCTTGAAGGCCACCGCCCCAGTTCCTTCGACAGCTCGCGGAACTCCGGCTGAGCGCCTGCACCGTGTTGGCGTACCTGTCTGCCGCCATGGCCGATGAAGCGGCAGACCACAGCCACCGGCCACGGCCACGCACCGCCGCGCGGGTGGTTTTCAGCCGACCAAAATCAGCAAACATTCTGTTAACTCTGACAATCATCAACATGGAAAAGGGAAAGCATGCACTGGCCCTGTCACGCCGCAATGGTAGCCGATCCCGCAGATGTTTCATCCCTGTACCACCCGGCTGCCGCCCCGGCCACCGGTACCCACGACATCACCACGGCCACACACCACCACAACCGGCACACCCAGCCAGGCGCACCGCAGCCATGCACACTGCCGACAGCGCCCTCGCCCGGGCAGACGTTCCCATGCCCCTGCCTCGACCGGCTCAGGCACACCCAAAAAGTGGGGGAGCATCGCGACGCATGCGTACGTAAGGCACGCGCCCCGCACACACCACCGGGGAACGGGGTGCTAAGATGAACAATATTGCCTCAGAAAGAATCCCTTGCCTTTCGGCAGAATTCCCTACCCTCAACAGAATCCCTGCTCAGCTGTCCAACCCTGACACTCGCTCGTCCCCGGCCTTGCTCCCACCCGTCATGCCCTGTCTTCCCATCCCACCCCCAGTACATCCTCACCCTTTCCTGCCCCCGACCGTCCGGGCATCGTCCACGCCATCACCGGCCTGCCTGCGGCACCAGGGGCAACATCACCGAGCGGCCCAGTACAACGCCGCGACACCGGCCACTTCTTCATGCGTGTGCTTCACTGCCAGCCCGCCCCGCACCAGACACTCTGTGCTGCCGTCCGCGAACTGGCACCTTCGGCCTGAACGGCGTCTTGCAGCATCGCCGCATGCCCACCGTCATACTGGTGTCGAAACTGGGGCCACTGTCTCAACGCGCCTGCTGTTCCGCACCGCACCGGCACCCTGCCCATCGACATCCGCGCCGTCATCTCCAACCACGAGGACTTCCGCGCCCCAGGTCGAGACACGAAGGCATTCCCTTCCATCACGTCCCCGTCAGCGCCGCCACCGCGCACCGCCGAAAACGCCAGCTCGACATCATCGAACAGTCCGGCGCCGAACTCATCGTTCTTGCCCGCTACATGCAGATCCTGTCCGACAGCCTCTGCCGCCAGCTCGAGCCGTGCCATCAGCATCACCATTCCTTCCTGCCCGGCTTCAAGGGCGCCCGCCCTACTACAGGCCCATGACCGTGGCGTGACAGATCATCGGCGCCACCGCCCACTACGTCACCGCCGGGCTCGACGAGGCCCATCATCGAACAGGACATCGAACGCGTCGATCACGCCATGAACGTCGAAACCCTCACCGCCCTCGGCGGCGACGTGAAAACGTCGTCCTGGCCCGCGCCGTCAAATGGCGCGCCGAACAGCACATCATGCTGGACGGCCACCGTACGTGTTCCGGTAAAAGTGGGGCTTGCCTCGTTCTGGTCGAAGCAGCAACGCACGCATTCGCCGAAGCGGCGTGAGGGGCGAGGGCTCCTCGGCGATTTCGCGGTAGCCGTAGAACCTTTTTGCCCACAGGGCAAAAAGTTCTGAGCGCCTGTTTTATGCCGGCACGACGCAGGTCGTGGGCGTCAAAGCGCAGGCTGACGCATCGAGCCGCGAGGACCTACACTTCCCGCACCGCCGATTCGTCTTCACCAAAACGCACCCATATCCGTCTGAAGCCGTCTTCCGCAAACGCATTCGTGAGCCGTCCTCCGCAAGCACGCAATCCCCCACAGACCGCTCGCAGCCCCCGAAAACTGCCGGAAAACTGCCGGAAAACTCCCAGCGGCACCGGGACAAGACCCTCTCCGTACAACCCCCATCAGGACTTCCCCCTTCGTAATTCCCCGCCCTGCCGCCCCGCACCCTCCGCCAGAGTTGACCTCTGCGCCATCGCGTTCTGCATCGTGCAAACGCTGGCGCACAACCATCACCTGGAGGTCCCCATGACCGACCGTCGTCCGAAAGAAATCCGGAACCATCCGGACTACCAGCGCCTCGAGGCGCAGCACCAGCCGCCTCGGATGGACTCTCACCATCCTGATGCTGATCGTCTTCTACGGCTACATCGGCCTCATCGCCTTCAGACCGTCCATTCCTCGGACGCCCTCTGCACGAAGGAGCCGTCACCAGCATCGGCATGCCGTTCGCGCTCTTCGTCATCCTCTTCACCATCGCCGTCACCGGCCTCTACATCTGGCGCGCCAACAGCCGGTACGACGCCCTCACCCGCAGGATCCTCCAGAGAGCCGGCCAATGATCACCTCTCATCTCCGGTATTTGGGCACGCATATCCGGCACACCGTCAGGCAGGTCGGGCGCATGGGCAAGCCTGCTGCCGGGCGCGTTCCTCATGCTGTCTGCGGGTAACGTGCTGGCAGCCGGCGATTTCATGGGCGATGCGGCCAGGCAGCCCACCAACATCACCGCCATCGCCCATGTTCATCACCTTCGTGGCCGCCACGCTGTGGATCACGAAATGGGCGGCGGCCGCACCCGCTCCGCCGCCGATTTCTACCCGGCCGGTGGCATCACCAGGTTCCAGAACGGACTGGCCATTGCCGGCGACTTCATGTCGGCGGCCTCCTCTCGGCATTTCCGCCGCCGTCGCGACGCGGCGGTTACGATAACCTCATCTACGCCCTGGGCTTCATGGTCGGCTGGCCCGTTCTCACCTTCCTGCTGGCCGAACGCCTGCGCAACCTCGGCAAATTCACCTTTGCCGACGTGGCCATCTACCGCTTCCAGCAAAAAGCCCATCCGGCTGTTCGCCGCCTCCGGCACGCTGGTCACCATTGCGCTTTCTGCCTGATCGCGCAGATGGTCGGGGCCGGCCAGCTCATCAAGCTGCTGTTCGGGCTGGACTACTGGATTGCCGTGGTCATCGTCGGCGTGCTGATGATGGTCTACGTGCTGTTCGGCGGCATGACGGCCACCACCTGGGTGCAGATCATCAGGCCGTGCTGCTGCTGTGCGGCGTGAGCTTCATGGGCTTCATGGTGATGAAACACTACGGCTTTCAGCTTCGAGGCGCTGTTTGCCGATGCCGTGCGCGTCAAGGCCCACGTGGCCGGTAGGGGGTGCGCCAGTCCCGAAAAGAGGCCGAGAAAGGCGGGACGCGCGCACTGATGGGCCCGGCGGCTTCATCAGGATCCATCTCCGCCATCGGCTTCGGCATGGCACTGATGTTCGGTACCGCTGGCCTGCCACACATCTGATGCGCTTCTTCACGTGCCGGACGCGAAGGGCCCGCACGTCGGTGTTCTGGGCCACTACCTGGATCGGCTATGTTCTACCTGCTGATCTTCGTCATCGGCTTTGGCGCCATCACACTGGTGCTCACCAATCCGGAATTCGCCAACACCGCCACCGGCACCATCCACGGCGGGGCCGGCACCACCAACTATGGCGGCGGTGCTGGTGGCGAAATCGGTGGGTGGCAACCTGTTCTGGGTTCATCTCGGCCGTGGCCTTTGCCACCATCCTGGCCGTGGTGGCCGACCCTGACGCTCTCAGGCGCCTCGGCCGTCTCGCGACCTGTATGCCACCGTCATCAAGCAGGGACCCGCGCCGACGGTGCCACCGAGACTGCGCGTCTCGCGCATCACCACACTGGTGCTGGGCGTCATTGCCGTGCTGCTGGGCATTCTGTTCGAAAAAGCAGAATGTGGCCTTCGTGAGTGTCACTGGCCTTTGCGGTGGCGGCCTCGGCCAATTTCCCGGTGCTGCTGCTGTCCATCCTCTGGCGGGGCACCACCACGCGCGGTGCCGTCATCGGCGGTTTTCTGGGGCTGGTGTCGTCGGTGGTGCTCACGCTGCTGTCGCCGTCGGTCTGGGAGGCCACCTTCGGCAGCCGGTGGGCAGTGCGCCCTTCCCTATGCGTCACCGGCACCCTTTTTCGGTGATCATCGGCTTTTTGCCGGCGTCTCGGCTGTTCTCGCTGTTCGACCGCAGCGCCACGGCACAGTAGGGAACGTGAGGCCTTCGAGCAGCGCAACGGGTCCGTTCGAAACCGGCTACGGCGCTGCGCGGCCTCGGCACACTGAGCCCGGGGCACGCTAGCGGGACCATTCGGAAAAAACCCGTCGCGCCTGCGGGCAGCGGGTTTTTCCTGCGTAAACTGTGTTCCCTGTCAAGGCTGAGGGCAGTTGCAGGCGGAACCCGGTTTCCATGTCCAGGCAAAAACGATGTCATGCCGCCGGCATCACGGCATGGCCTCGCCCGCAGTTCACGCAGGCGGATGAAGGCCAGTGCCGCCATCACGGCATCGTTGAGGGCGTCGTGTGCATCCCGCACCGGCAGGTCAGGGAGCCTGCAGGATGGTGGCAAAAGCGCGAGGTCGATGTCGGCATTCTCATGCTGCTGGTACGGCGGCAGCTGCTGCGAATTTCCAGTCGTAGCAGCGACGACACCTCGATGGCGGGCTGCGGCAGCGTCAGGCCATGCGGCGGCGCGGGGCGCGGTTGATCATCGCCACATCGAAGGCCAGAAAAATAGCCACCAGCGGCCGGCTGCCGATGAACGCGCAGCAGCCGTTCGCTGGCTTCATGCAGGAGCAGTCCATCGGCCACGTCACTGTTGCGCAGCCGGTGCACCGCCACGCTGGCCGCCGGCACCTCCTTCCGGGCGCACCAGCGGTTCCAGCCGCTGGCTCGTCACGATGCGCCGCCAGCGATGCGCGTCGCACCAATGGCGATGATTTCATCGCGACGTACATTCGACCCGTCGTTTCGCAATCCAGCGCCACCCATTCATCATCAGGCGGCGGTTCGAACGAAATCCCGCGCAGGGATCCCGCAGGCGCCTTTTTCTGCCATGTCCGTTTCCAGCGCCACCAGCTGCGGCATCCATCGGGGCAAGGCGGTGTGATCATGTTCATTGCGGTCCCCATTGTGTTCCTCGCGGTCACCTTCATGCCCATTGCGCGCACCCATCATGCCCATTGCGCGGCTCCCATCATATTCATTGCGCGGTCCTCATCGTACCCATTGGCACGTACACGGTCCCCATCGCCCTCATTTCACGCCCCAGACGAGCGCAGCCTCGGCTGCGTTCTGCAGCCTCGCCTCAGCAGGGCATCCGAGGCTTGATCGCTGCAGCGTCAGCCGGGCCAGATCGGCCTTGCCACTGACCGGCAGCCCCGCGCCTGCTCATCCATGCGACCTGCAGCCGCAGGGACCATGATACGGGGCCTCGACCAGCTCCTGCGCGGTCTCCACACTGAGCACGCCCATTTCCTGCAGCGCCTGGATGCGGGCCTCGGTGCCAGTCGCCTCGATGCGCGACGCCGGGGCAGACTCCGGACCCCATGCACCAGTGGAAAAAGCCCGCCTTCTTTACGTTCAGATGCTCTCGCACCACCCAGCGGCGCTGCCACCACCGGGTGGTGTCGCCGGACGCGTCCACGTGCCGCAAAGCGCGACATCATGGCATCGTCGTCGGCCAGCCAGCACCAGATCTGCGTGCGCAGCGCCTCCAACGAGGGACGCATCTCCGGCCACGGCATGCGCATCCGTGAAGATCGCCGATCCATCAGCTGTCTACCGTCCGGCTGCAGCCAGTGGCGGATCCGCTGCCGCCAGACCGTCTCGTCCCCGCGCGACGGCCGGTTCAGCATCACGAGCAGGGCGGATAACCCAAAGCGCCAGCTGCCCTTGCTCGTTCGCAGATACCGGCCAGATCTGCGGGGGTTCATAACCGTCCCGCAGCAGCAGCGCATTGTCCTGGTCGATTGCGCAGCAGCTCGCTCTCCGCCCTTCGCTGCCCATCACCAGCAGGCGGCTGTTCTGTCAGCGCCTCCGGCTGCCAGCAGCTGCCAGGCACGCTCGAACAACCGTCCGTTGAGCTGCTGCACAGCTGTGCCAGCAGCCTGCACCCACCCGCACGGAACTGCCGCCCGATCATGGCCGTGATCTGGCCGGCTGCCTGCGCCAGATCATCGAGGCTTGCCGCGTCCCGCAGCTGCATGTCGATCAGCGAGGGGTGGTTGGACGGAAAGCTGAAGACATCCAGCGCCCTCCAGCACGCCCGCCACCTGCCCGTCTGCCTGCACCACCACCGGTCACGCCATGCCGCAACATCGGCGTCAGCGCCTCGCCCACCTGCTGGGACGGACGCACCGCAATCAGCGACCAGCTGGCCAGCTCGCCCACCGGCGGCGTATCGAGCAGCCCGGCCATCAGACGCCCGCTGCGGGTCGTCGGTGGTGAAAATGCCCAGACAGGCGGCGGCATCGCCAGATACCTGCACCAACACGTTGCGCGTGCGCTCCTGCCGGAACGACCGGACCACCTCCAGCACCGGCATCGTCGCCGGCACCATCCGGGCCGGACGCACCCAGGCGTCGGCCACCCGCGCCATGTGCAGCGACTGCAGTTCCTGCCCGGCATGGCGCCCGGCAGCGGCCTGCAGCTTCTTTCCCAGCGCGGAGAACAGCAGTGCACTGAAGGTATCGTTGGAGGCGATCAGCCGGTTGACGGCCTCGTGCGACAGCTCGTAGACCAGAACCTCGTCCACCGCCACATAGCGGTAACGAATACCCTGCCACCGAGCGCCCGACCGTCGAAGCTGTCGTTGGGCCCGCAGGTGGCCAGCATCTCCTCACCCTCGAACTGCTGTACATAGCCCTTGATCACCACGAACAGATGCGTGGGCCGAGCACCGGTCTCCAGCACCACCTCACCGGGGCGGAAGCAGGCAATGTCGACCTGGTCGCGCACCAGCCGCTGTTCGGCCGGGTCCAGACAGTCGAAGGGCGAGACCGAAAAATCGAAGGCGTTGGGCATGGGTGTCTCCCCGGTGATGTCTCCCCGGCTCCGGGATGCGCGGCCCTCGCGAACGCCGGGGCCTCACAGGGGCACCCGCTGGGGCGACCATGGCCTGTTACCGTGTTCGTGTCGTGACATCCGGGGGCGAAACCTCCCACCGGAACCTGCCGCGATGCTGCCTCCCTCCCGCCCCGGCAAGCCGCGGGAAAACACGGACACATCGCCGCGGTTCACCCGTGTTCATCGTTCATGGATGCTGTGCGGGGTTTCCGGGGCGGTTGATCCGGGTTCGTCCGCGTTCACCGTTCAGTGACATGTCGTCAGTCATGGACGCGTCGTCAGGGTGGCCGATGACGGGATCGACACCCCATGATTCACCCCATGTTCCGGACAGTGCGCCTTCCCCGCGCGAGACGCCCGTTCCAGGTACACTGACGAGGCGGTCGGTTTCCTCGCATCCATGTCAGCCAGAAAAACGCCTAGCCCAGCGCCATTGCGCCCGCCCCCATCTCCGGCACGCTCAGCGCCGGGGAGCAGGTCTTCGTGACCGCGGCCCAGCAGCATTGTCTGGCGCGCGCGCAAGCTCACCCGCTGCGGTGGATGTGCTGCTGCACGTGCGCAAGCACCCCGGTGGCATCAAGGCCTACGAACTGCTGTCCAGCCTGCGAGGCCGTCAAGCCGGGGCTGGCCCCCATGAGCGTCTATCGCGCCCTCGACTTCCTGGTCGATACCGGCCTGGTCCACAAGGTGGATGTGACGAGCAGCTTCATCCTGTTGCGAGCACGGCCAGCACCATCACGACCACGGGCTGCCGTCATGCTGATCTGCCAGCAGTGTGGCAAGGCTTCCGAATATGCCGAGCCGCAGCGGCACACTGCACGCGGCGCTCGATCACCTGCGCGACCGGAACGGCTTTCACGCCACCGGTCTGAACATCACAGGCCTCTGCCAGCAGTGCAGCACGGCAGAGGCCGAAACGGACGGGCAGACCCGAAGGCCTGTGAGCCAGCGGCTGGCGCGTGTCATGGGTTCATTCGCCCCGCGCCACCCCTGGATGACGGACGGATCAGGCCGCCTCGACCTCGGCAGCCAGCGCCGTGGTGACCTTGCCCAGCAGGCGGGAGAGCTGGCGGCGGTCGGTGGCCGACAGCGCCGAGAAGGCATTGGCCAGTACCTCGGCCTGCCCCGGAAACACCTTCTTGCTCACGGCGCGCCCCTTGCGGGTCAGTACCACCAGATTGGAGCGGCGGTCTTCGGGATTGGCATTGCGTTCGACCAGCCCGTCACGCACCATGCCATCCACCAGCCCCGGTGATGGTGGCCCGCCACCCGCCTGATCGGCCAGCGTGTGCGGCGGCAGACCATTGCGGTGCCCTTCCAGCAGGAACAGCAGGATGAAGCGTCCTTCGGACAGCCCCTGTGGCTGCAATACCTGTGCACGGCGACGGTCGATCAGACCGGCCAGCGACAGTGCCTGTGCCGAGACGCGCATGCTCTCCACATCCGCCAGATCCTGACGCTCGGCCTCGGCCAGCAGCGCCTGATATTTGGGGTCAAGATCAGGTTTCATGTTCTGGGTACTCTCTGGTTTGGGTGCGAACCATGCGGTGTGATGCCTGCCGCCGTCGGGCATTCCTGCTTCTCTCTGCGCTTCCTTCGTTCCATCCTACACCATCCACGGCGGGGGCTGCAGCCGATACCCCATGTGACCCTCCCGCAAAGCAGCAATGGAAAGCCGGTTTCGGCCATTCTCGCCCCGCGGATGCATGCTTTGGCCCCTGTTTTGTGAACCTGATGTTTCTGGCGCCACATCATCCTGACAGACACCTTGCAGCCTCGACTTTTAGTAGCACTCCATCAGGGAGTGAGATCAGGCGCAACAGCGCTGCCCGCCCCCGATATCAGGCAGATTTCGACTGTCACATGTCGGGTCCGGGTGGCGTGCCTGCAGCCGCCGGCGCAGGTGTTCGGGTGACAGATGGAATGGGACCAGTTTCCTCCATGGTCCGATCCATGTACATGCTCCCGCCTGTGTGCATGATCATCTCCCTGTACACCATTCCCCCATGCACGGGATCCTTCCCGTTTGAATGACGCTTGCCGCGTACAGCGTCCCCGTGTCATGCACCTCCTCATGCCCGGGGGCAGAACATGTGCGCCATCCGGCCCGGAGGCCGCCAGCGACTCCGGCACCGTCAGCGCCACGATGCACGCATACCGATCATGCGCCACCCGCCAGCAGGTGCAGGTCCTGCAGCGTCATGCCCGGCGCTTCCTCCTGCAGGGTATGACGCACCTGTCCCACCAGCGGACCATCCATTTCGGCATCCAGCAGCACACGGGCACAGTCACGCAGCAGCCCCTTCGCCCAGACGCCCACCAGCACGGCACCAGCCACCCCCATCAACGGATCGAGCCAGTCGGCACCCACCATTTGCCGCCGAAGGCGTGTGCCACGATGGCCAGTACCGCATCGTGGCCAGCAGTACGGAATGTGCGGCGGCACGAAGATTCAGGTCGCCATGACCGGCATGGCGGCCGCACTTTGATTCTGTGCCCATGCCCATGCTCATGGTCGTGGTCGTGGTCGTGGTCGTGAACATGCTCCTGCCCGGCACCCTGCACGGAGGCATGGCCGGTTCCGCGGACAGAGGCATGACCGGATGCGTGGCCATGAGCATGCCCATGACTGTGGCTGTGCCATGACTGTGGCTGTGCCCAGTGACTGTGGCTGTGCCCATGACCGTGGCTGTGACCGTGACCGTGGCTGTGCCCATGACCGTGGCCGTGACCGTGATGATGGTCGTCCTTCAGCAGCGCAGGCGCTGGCCGGATTCACCACCAGGCCCAGCAGCGCCGTGCCGATGGCCTGGTCGTAGCCGATGGGCAGCGGATGCACCAGCCGCTCGACCGATTCGACCAGCATGGTCAGCGCCACGCGACGAGCAGCAGCGCGCTGGTATAGCCGCCCAGTACCTCGATCTTCCAGGTGCCGAACGAGAAGCGCTGGTCACGGGCATGGCGTGCCGCCATCCGGTGAGGCAAGACCGTCCAGCCCCAGCGCCACCGCGTGCTGCGAACTCATGTGCCAGCCATCGGCCAGCAGGCCCATCGAATTGACCGCCCAGCCCACCCGATCTCCGCACATCACGACCAGCGTCAGACCAGCACCCAGCGCGTGCGGCGCTCGGCCTGCGGATTGCCCTGCGAGAACGCATGGATCTCCCGGCAGTTGCCGGCCGGTGCCGCCGCCGGGGCCAGTGACGGTACATTCCGCCGGCCCGGCGCCGCTCCATCCTCCCCTCCTGCCCGTGCGGATGCGGAACCTGCTCCGGCCGTGGATCGTGCTGCATGCCATCATGCTTCCCCGACGTTCCCCCGACCTTTCGCTTCCCGGCCGAGGGATGACCCTGCCTTCCCGCCCATCGGAAGACATGTCCCATAACTATACCCCAGTATGAGATTAACCCTGTTGGAAGCATCGTTTCATGTCTCATACCGTCCACGACCAGAAAGCCCTGCTCACCCGTGTGCGGCGCATTGCCGGCCAGGCCGCCGCGCTGGAAACAGCCCTCGAACAGGGCAGCGAGATGCTCGGCCGTGCTGCAGCGAGATCGCCGCCATCCGCGGGGCCGTCAATGGCCTCGCATGGCTGCAGGTGCTGGAAGGCCATGTCCGCGAACACCTGGGCGCCGAAAACGCCACACCCCAGCAGCGGCAGGAGGACATCGAGGTGGTCCTCACCGTGTTGCGCTCCTACCTGAAATAGGCACGCGCCGGCCCGCCAGCACTGTTGCGCCCCCGACCTGGACTGGTGCCCTGTGACCCGCTGCAGCGTTTACCATTGGGCGCATGAACGTTCTGAATGCCCTGTGGCCCATCCTGCTGGCACTGCTGGCGGGTGTGGCCTTCGGCCGGCTGGCGCCCGCCCCGGTCAACCGCCGGCTGATCGGCCTGATCGCCCCCCTCATCTGGCTGATGCTGTTTCTCATCGGCCACGAATTCGGAGAAATCCTGCTCTCGGCCCAGGCGGTCGGCCAGATCCTCCGCAACGCCGTGATCATCACGCTCTGCGTCACGCTCATTCCGTCCGTGCTGATCTTCCTGTCCATACAGCTGCTGCGACAGCGTCGGGCGCGGCTGTCGGTGGTAAACCCAGCCGGCAACACCGCCCGGCTGAGCTTCGGCCAGCCTGCGTCAGGCATGGCCACCGCTGCGCGAGGCGCTGATGCGCGCTGGGCATGGTGGCAGGCGGTGCACTGCTGTTTCTGCTGGAATCCTGGCTGGACTTCCATCTGCCGCTGCCCTCCAGCGGCACCTTCCTGCTGCTGCTGATCGGCATGGTGGGCATCGATCTGGCGCAGATTCGCCCTCAGCCGGCAGTGGCTGTCGATCTCGATGCTGGCCGTGCCGGCTCTGAGTGCAGTGGTGGGGCTCGCTGCTGGGCGGCATGCTGGCCGCCTCGCTGACCGGCGAACCGCTGCGTCCGGTCATAGCCGTCTCCACGGCCTTTGGCCAGTTCTCGCTGTCCAGCGTACTGATGTATGTCATCGCACGCTGGCCGGAAGTGCCCGATTGGGCACCGGCGGTGCCACCACCATGAGACACCACGCTGCCATCGTCAAGCAGACCTGCCCACCCGCCGCCCTGCCGCTCGCCCTGGTCAGCGGCTTCTTCCTCACGCTGCTGGCGCCCATCACGATGAACCTCTTCCTGGCCTGACGGCGTGTCATGAAGAGGCCGTTCGTTGCCCGGTCAGGCCGGGCCGAACCTTCTGGCTACCGAACCGTCAGACAGCAGCCCGGCTACATCAACCCCGTCGAACGCAGTACCGTAATGCCCAGTGCCGCCGAGAACATGGCGCCGAAGGTGGTAATACCCACGATATTGGCGGCCGCCACGTGGTTGCCGCCCATGCTGCGTGCCATCGCGTAGCTGGCCGAAGCCACCGGCATGGCACACATCAGGGAACAGCACGCCCATCGGAATGCCGCGCAGGCCAAAGGCCAGCCCCACCGCCACGGCCGCCAGCGGCGCCACCACCAGCCGGCCGATGCTCGCCTGCAGCGAAATGCCCGACAGATCCAGCACCGAGCGGACATCGAACGACGCCCCCGCACAGACCAGCGCGATGGGCAGGGCAATGTTGCCCATGTATGCGCCGCCTGCATCACCGGCCCGGGCAGCCCAGGTGCAGCCGCTGCAGCAGCATCGCCAGCAGAATCGACGATCAGTGGATTGGTCAGGATGTTGCGGCCAATGTCGAGCAGCCGGTGGCGTCCACTGCGCGCCTGCGCCCGGCTGAGCGTGATGACCGACAGCACGTTGTAGAGTAGCGTGACCACGCCCACGTACACGGCCCCCGATGGCAGACCGGCATCACCATAGGCGTTCTGCACGAAGGCCAGCCCCATGATGGCCATGTTCGAGCGAAACACCCCCTGCACGAACACGCCCCGGTCGCGCACGTCGGGCACGAAACGCCAGGCATACAGCTCGGAAGCCAGGAAGAGCCCAAGGGCCGTGGTCAGGCCCGCCGCCAGCATCCGCGCCTCTTCCCCGTAGCGGATGGTGCTGCCCATCAGCTGGGTAAACAGCAGACACGGCGCATGAGTTGAAGACCAGCCGCGACGCCGTAGCTACGAAAGACCGAATCGACCTGCCCCAGGCGCCGCAGCACCACCCCGAAGCCCAGCAGCAGCACGCTGGGCAGCGTGACGCCCATGGCAAAGAGGATGGCATCCAGCAGGTCGTTCATCAGGGTTCTCCGGCGCTGCGGTCGCCACCCGTTTCGGTTGCGACCGGAAAGGCGTGAGCATACCCCCAGAAAAACATCCACGCCCCCATTTCCCGGGTGGGCCACGGCCCCTGATAGAGGGCCCAACCCCTGGGGCGCCGGATCAGCCGCGCTGCGCTCTCACGCAGATCGGCCACCAGGAAGGCCAGCTCCAGGCTCTGCGAACCATTGAGGCGCGGGTCGCAGGCCGAGGTGTGAATGGCCTGCAGAGTTCTCGTCGGTCAGGTTCTGGCCACCGCCGCGACATTCGGTCACGTCCTGTCCTGTCGGTTCCACGTGCAGGCCGCCGGCAATGGTGCCCTCGGCCTCGTGCACGCCGAAGAACTCGCGCACCTCCTGCACCACGTTGCCGAAGTCGCGGGTCTTCAGACCATTGGAGGACGTGACGGTGTTGCCGTGCATGGGGTCGCAGCTCCAGATCACCGGACGGCCACTGGCCTCACCGCCCCGCACCAGCGCCGGCAGATGCTTCGGCAGGTTGCCGGCATGCTGGTGATCGCACCAGCCGGCCGGGCTCCTGCTTCGGATCCAGCGCGTCCATCAGGCCCAGCACGTCTTCCGGCGTGGCCGTCGGCCCCACCTTCACAGCCAATCGGGTTGGCAATGCCGCGCGGTGATTCGATGTGCGCGCCGTCGAGCTGGCGAGTGCGCTCACCCAGCCAGAGCATGTGCGCCGAGGCACCGTACCAGGCCGCCGCCTGCCGGTCCACGGCACCGCCTGCCCCCGGCGCGACCGGCTGCCTCCGGGGTGCCCCCTGCAGCCCTCCCACAGCCACCCCAGCACCACCACCTCCGGCTGCAGCCTGCAACGCGGCTGCCTGGCGGCGGGTCTGCGCTTCCGGGGCGGGTGAGGATTTCCTGCCGGGTCAGGGCCTCTTCGTAGGCCAGCAGCAGCGCCTCGTGTGAGGTGTGAAATCCACCGCATGCAGCGGCGAAGCCTCCCCTTCCGCAAAACCCGCAGGCCTGCATGAAGGCCAGGGCCTCGCCGGTGCGGTCGGCCAGCTCCTGGTAGCGCTGCCCCTGCGAGTCGGCCTGCACGAAATCGGCCGTCCAGGCGTACAGCTGATGCAGGTCGAGCAAAACCGCCCCCGCCAGCGCACGGATCAGGTTCAGCGTCGAGGCGCTGGCCGAATAGGCGCGCAGCATCCGCGCCGGATCGGGTATCCGGGCCTCTGCCGTGAAATCGAGGCCGTGACGATATCGCCGCGATAGCTGGGCAGCGTCACGCCATGCCGGACTTCGGTGTCGGCCGAACGCGGCTAGCATACTGCCAGCCATCCGCCCACCTTCACCACCTTGCGGGCGGCAGCGTAGGTCAGCACCACCGCCATCTGCAGCATCACGCGGAAGGTCTCGCGGGCCGCCATGCCATCCAGCGTGTCGAAGCTTTCGGCGCAGTCGCCCCTGCAGCAGGAAGGCCCGGCCCGCCGCCACCTCCGGCCAGCTGCGCCCGCAGCCGCTGCACCTCGCCCGCAAAGATCAGCGGCGGAAAGGCCTGCAGCTGACGCTCCACGTCGGCCAGCCGCCTGTTCGTCCGGATGAGGGAGGGCATCTGGCGCCCCGGCCGCGTACGCCAGGAAGACGGCGACCAGTCAGCCGCCGTGGTCCGGGAAGCAGAGGATGAAGAAGCACCGGCGAAGCAGGATGGGTCATGAGCGGAGATACCTCGTCAGGGGACCGGATGACTGCGCCGAAACTGCTGCACCGGCAGACGCCATCCATGAAGGAAGCGCGAGATGCCGGTCATTATGAACAGCCACCGATGGCCCGCGTCCCATGGCGCACGCAACGCCCCATGAAAAATGCCCATCATCCGGGCGGCATGGGACCCACGAAAAAGGGCATATGCCGCCTGGCGTGTCATCGGCACCGCGGGCGGCGGCAGTGGCAGCCCCTGATCCCCCAATGCCTCCACGGCACTACTCCACATGCGCTGGGCAAAAAGGGGCGCCACATGATGCACACGCCAGGGAAAGATTGCCTCGCTGCACGATGCATGCCCTCTGTGCGCGGGGACATTGCAGCCGGTTTTCAGGCAGCCGCCTGGCGCAGCGTCTTCGCGGCCGCCACCATGTGCTGCAGCGCCGGAATCACCTCGGCCCACTGCCGCGTCTTCCGAGCCGCAGTCCGGATTGACCTACAGATGGGCAGCCGGAATGCGCTCCGCCGGCCTTCTGCATCAGCGACACCACCTGCGCCGCATCCGGAATGTTCGGCGAGTGAATGTCGTACACCCCCGAGACCGATATCGTTCGGATACCTGAAAATTCTCGAACGCATCGAGCAGCTCCATGTTGGAGCGCGAGGTCTCGATAGTGATCACGTCTGCATCCATCGCCGCAATGGCCGCCATGATGTCGTTGAATTCCGAATAGCACATGTGCGTATGGATCTGCGTTTCGTCCTGCACACCATTGGCCGTGATGCGGAAGCTCTCCACCTGCCCAGTCCAGATATGCCTGCCACTGTGCCCGGCGCGGCGGCAGCCCTCGCGCAGCGCCGCCTCGTCGATCTGGATCACCTTCACCCCGGCCCGCTCCAGATCCAGCACCTCGTCACGAATGGCCAGCGCCAGCTACTTGCACGAAACGGAACGCGGCTGGTCGTCGCGCACGAAGGACCAGTTCAGCATCGTCACCGGCCCGGTCAGCATGCCCTTCATCGGGACGCTGCGTCAGCGACTGCGCATAGGTGGTCCAGCCACCGTCATCGGCTGCGGACGGCTGATGTCGCGAACAGGATGGGCGGCTTCACGCAGCGCGACCGTACGACTGCACCCAGCCGAAGCGGGAAAACGCATAGCCCTGCAGCTGCTCGCCGAAATATTCGACCATGTCGTTGCGCTCGGGCTCGCCATGCACCAGCACGTCCAGATCCAGCGCCTCCTGCTCACGCACAGCAGCGGGCATCTCTTCCTTCATCGCGGCCTCGTAGCCGGCATCGTCCATCCGGCCGGCCTTGTGCTCGCGACGTGCCGAGGCGGTTTCCGCCGTCTGCGGGAAAGGAGCCGATGGTGGTGGTGGGATACGGCGGCAGATTCAGAAGTGCCGCCTGTTTCTGTGCCCGCACGGCATGAGGCGCTCGAGGCGCTGGTCGGGGCGCAGGGACGGTGATGTCTGGGCGATTGCGGCATCCACGGCCTTCACCGCCGCCTGCACGGCCGGATCGGTCACCCGCGGCGACCGGCGGCGCGAGGCCAGCAGCCCGGTTCGCATCAGGGTCGGCCTTCACGGCGTCACGCCCTTCGTTCAGCGCGCGGGCCAGCACCCGCAGCTCGTCCAGCTTCTGCACGGCAAAAGGCCAGCCAGCTGCGAATTTCCGCATCCAGCGACGCCCCTTCATCCGCCTCGCTGGCCAGATCCACCGGCACATGCAGCAGCGAACACGAAGGCGCCAGCCACGGGCGTCGCCCAGCTTTTTCGCCAGTGGCTCCAGCCAGTCGAGCGTGGCATCCAGATCGGTCTTCCAGATGTTGCGGCCATCGATCACCCCACCGACAGCACCTTGTGCGATGGCGGCAGATTGACCAGCGGCAGCACATCGTCACGCCCCCGTACGGCATCCACATGCACCCCGGCCACCGGCAGGTTGGCCCAGCAGATGAGCGTTGTCCTGCAGCTGCCCGAAATAGGTTGCCACCAGCAGCTTCACCGGGTGGGACTTGAGCTGGTGATAGGCCGTATTGAAGGCATGCTGCCAGGCCTTGTCCAGCTCGGTCACCAGAATGGGCTCGTCGACCTGCACCCATTCCACCTTCGGCAGCCAGCACGTCAGCAGCTCGGCATACACCGGCAGCAGACGGTCCAGCAGCGCCAGCCGGTCGGAACCCATCCCAGTGCCTTGCCGATGGCCAGATAGGTAACGGGGCCGATGATCACCGGCAGCCTTCACCCCCTGCGCCTTCGCTTCGCCAGCTGCTCCAGCAGATGCGATGCATCCAGCCGGAACGTCGTGCCGGCCGTGAACTCGGGCACGATATAGTGATAATTGGTGTCGAACCACTGGTCATCTCGCCGGCCGCCACGGGAGGACAGCAGTCGGCGTCAGCCTCGGAAGCAACCGGCGGGGCAAAGGCCGAATCCGCGGCGTTGCCGGTACCGCCAGCCTCCTTCGAAGCGGCCTCGCGGACAGCGAGGCAGCCACCGCCAGCTGCACATCCGGGCACCAGCGGTCTGGGCCGCCTCTCGGCATAGCCAAAGCTGCGCTGCACCGAACGCCCCCGGGCCACCCGGAAATAGTTGTCCAGCGCATCACCGCGGAAGCCCTGCACCCGCTCGGGCAGATTGCCCAACAGGAAGCTCATGTCCAGCACCTGGTCATAGAACGAGAAATCGCCCACCGGCACCAGGGTCCAGCCCGTCCTGCTCCTGCCAGTGACGGGCACGCAGTTCCCTGCCCGTAGCCCGCAGCGCCTCGCGGCTGCTCTGGCCCTTCCAGTACGACTCAGGGGCGAACTTCAGTTCGTTTGGCGCCAATGCGCGGAAAACCGAGATTGTGGGTAGTAACCATGATGAATCCTGTCTGTCGTTCGTTGCACGATGATCGCCATGGTAGGCAGCCAGACTCATGACGTAAATGGTATTTTTCAGCAATCCATGAATGGCATTCGTAGCGAACGCATCCACCTCGCCATCGTTCAGGAAGTGGACCGGCAGGGGTTTCGCTCACAGCCGCAGCCGGCGCCCTGCACCTCACCCAGTCGGCGCTCAGCCACGCCGTGCCGCAAGCTGGAGGAACAGCTGGGCACAGCCCTCTGGATCCGTGAAGGTCGCAGCCTGCGCCCCACCCAGGCCGGTGAATACCTGCTGGCCGTGGCCAACCGCGTGCTGCCCAGCTGGATCAGGCCGAGGACGGCTGCGCCGGTTTGCCCGCGGCGAGCTCGGCACCCTGCGCATCGGCAGGTGCCACCCCTGCTATCAGTGGCTGCTGAGATCGTCTCCCCTATCTGGCCGCCTGGCCCACCGTGAAGTGGACGTCAAGCAGAAGTTCCAGTTCGGCGGCGTGGGCGCCTGTTTGGCTACGACATCGACCTGCTGGTCACCCCGACCCCTTCTTCCGGCCCGGGCTGGTGTACGAACCGGTGTTCGACTACTGAGCAGGTGCTGGTGGTGAGCGGACGGCACCGGCTGGCGCAGGCATCGCGCCTGCATCAGTCATCGGCCCGCGGCCATGCCGCCGATGCACTACCCGGCCAGCTGGCCGACGAGATCCTGCTCACCTGTCCGGTCGAGACCGAGCGGCTGGACATCTACAACCGAGTTTCCTGATTCCGGCCGGCGTTCATCCGCGCCGTCACAAGATCATCGAGAACACCGACATCATGCTGCAGATGGTGGCCAGCGGCCGCGGCGTCACCAGCCCTGCCCCGCTGGCTGGTGGAAAGAGTACGCGCAGAAGATGGACATCGTGCCGCTGCGGCTGGGGCCGGACGGCATTGCCAAAGCAGATCCACCTGGGCTATCGGGAGGATGCGGAGGTGGACTATCTCGAGGGTTTGTGGCGATGGCGCGGAGGACTCCTCTCGCGTCAAAAACTGCCGAAAACTTAACATGAGCTGAGCTCATGCGTTAGCGGCGTTTTTAACATGACGGCTGATTACCATGGACATCAACGAGGAACCGGCGTGCCTAACCCCGCCTCCATCTTCCAGCGGCCTTAACATGAGCCCCGCCTCATGTTAAAAATTTCCGTGACACGAGGAGGCCCTCGCATGCTGTGAATCCGACCCACGCCATCCCTGCCCTGCCCCCTGCCGGTGGCGTCGATCTCGAAAACGGTCCGAGGTCCTCTCTGGGCACTGGCCCCTGCCCACCGGCACCTGGCCGAACCCGCCTGGCAGGGCAGCGCCTGCAGCATCCCCAACCAGGGCATTCTGCGACACACTCACCTGCAGGAAGCCAAGGCCAGTGCCGAGGTCGAAAGCTGCGCCACCACGCGCAGGACGAGCTGTTTCAGGCCGAGCTGTTTCCGGCTGAGAGCATCTCGCCAGCCGCCAGGAAGTGCGTCCGCTGCCGCGAGGCGCTCAAGCGCGGCTTCGAACGCATGCGGGACGCGCAGGCCTCGCTTACCAGCAGCATTAACGCCGATCACGACCTGTTCCGAGCTGCGCGAAGGAAGAACAGTGGCGAGATCGCTTTTCCGCCATGCCCCGGCACCGTGCTCAGGAGCGACCGGACGGGCAAAGAGTGGTGTTCGTCTGCAGGACAACGCCCAGATCACCCGGCACATGGGCGACACTCGAGCAGTTCATCAACGCGCCAGATGAGCGCGGGCTGGCGCTGGACCCGCTGGTGCTCATGGCCATCATCCATCACCAGCGCCCGGAGAGGATTCACCCGTTCAGCGACGGCAACGGCCGTATCGGGCGGATCCCGTGTGTGTTGTATCTGGTGAAGGAAGGGCTGCTTTGACCTGCCTCGTGCTGTACCATGTCGCGCTACATCAACCGGAACAGGGCCTTCGCGGATCGCGTGGGTGCAATCGGGCGCGTTTTCAGCGTAGCGCAGGAAAGTCAGCAATGACCTTGAGCCTCAGATAGTCCTCATATCCCGGTATCCGTAAGCACCGCGCTGAATGACCCGGATCTTGCTGTTCAGCTCCCACCCATCACTAGGCTGACCTTGTTCTCGGGTCGTGCATGAGCGGCGCACTGCCATCCCAGTGCCGCCTCTATCATTTCGGCAAACTTTCGGTACGGTTCTCAAGACGCTGCGCCATCGCAGGCTCTGTTTCCAGCGCTCGAAGAACGCCCTGGCACCGCTTGCTCGGTTCTGTGTCTGCACAGCTGCCTGCAAACGACTCTCCTTCCGGCAGGTGAGGCGTGTTCAGCCGCCGATTGGCTGCCAGCAGCTTCTTGAGTGCCCGCCGCCCCTCCAATGCGTCGGGTTCTCCCGCGCCGACAGCGGCGTGCTAGCGCGCCGCCCTGCCCGATCCACGAGACCTGTCCTGCCTTGCAGACGCCCGTGTACTCGTCGCGCGCCTGACCTGATCGAGCGCCTTCGAGAGATGCCGCATGATGTGGAACTGCTCGAAGACACGATCGCTGCGTTGGGGGCCTTGTCGCGCACCGCGTTGCGAAACGGGCGCCATGTCGATCACTGCAAGCTCGATGCCATCCCGCGCGCTTGCTCCCCAGCTGGGCGGCGACGAACTGTCTACATCGGCTTTGCGTGCGTCGTTGCTCGCCCCATCCTTTTATTATCGGATCTGCGGGTCCGAGATCGCTGACCACCACGCGACAGTCATGCCCTTTCTCAGACCGCTGTCTCATCGGTGCCCATCGCTCTGGGGCCTGACCGACCGGCACGACGAACCTGTTCACCATGCATACAGCTCTGACGGATCCTTCACCGTGCTGTCGCGTGAAGCCGCTGCTCCAGCCTGCTGCACGGCCTTGCTGCTCTCGCGCTCGCGCACAACCTGCCGACATGCGGCGCAAAGCGCTCTCGATATGGCGATGGATTCTGCGCCAGCCAGTCAAAGCGCTCTTACATGCACGCCGCCGCACCCCCGAACACCGTACCCGCCAACGTTCGAACTCGGCACACCACCCAGCCTGCCACCCGAAGATCCTGCGCACGCGCACCTCGCTGGTCGTAACGCCCCCGGCAGCGCTGCCGCAATTTGAGCAAATAGCCGTTTTTTCGGCGTCAGCACGACTCTCGCCCAGGGGTCCCCGAAGATTCCTTCAACCTCGCCGATGCCACGAAGTAGCCGGGAACGGACAAGTTCCTCAGACTGCGACCTGTTTTCATGCACAGCACCTCGATCGGTATCGATGCACGATGACATCATCATCTGTTAACGTAAAGTCCTTGATTTCGACGTCAAACGCCAATTTCGCTCCCATCTCACCACTGATCACCCGAAGACCCCCGGAACAAGCCCGAGTACTACCGCCTGCTGCAGGCCGTGCGCGATGAAGGGGCCTGGTCGCCGTGGATCATCTTCATGCTGCAGGCCATTGCGGTGACGGCCGCAAGCACGGTCCACCTGGTTCACGGGATGCGTGACCCTGATGGCCCAGACCAAAACAGCACATGCGGACGAGCTTCCCAAAGTGTACTCGCAGGATCTGCTCAACAACCTGCTTCCGGCACCCTACACCGCATCGAGTTCGTCGTGGACGACATCAATGTCTCCCGCCAGACGGCCTCAGTACCTGCGCCAGCTGGAAGACGTGGCATTCTGAAGTCGCAGACCCGGGGCAAGAACACCTACTTCATCCAACGAGCCGCTGGTGCGGCTGGTTTCCGAGGGAGAATGACCATGGCCTTCCTGTCCGGAGCCGGTGGAGCGTGGCGCTACCGGAACAACGCAGTCGCAGGCCTGAAGAGCTCCGCCTCGATCAACCCCGACTGGACAGCCGCCCCACCGTTCCTGCGCCAGCAGCTTTCGGCCATGATCATCCAGATCTTCGAGCAGGGTCAGCTCACGCTTCGTTGCCAGATCACGGTGTGCCACCGTGATGAGCGGTACCATTTCCGTTCCCTGGCATCGAGCAGTGCCGGATTGTGGGTCGTGACGATGACATCAACGCGTCGACAGGGCAACCTCTTCTGGCGTGCAGCGGCAATTGGGCGCGACGGGTGCGGGCCATTGCCCACCTCTTCCACCACCAACAGGCTGCCTTCGGGACGTGTCAGCAGTGCAACCAGAATGGCCAAAGCGCAGCGACCGTCCGACATCCGCGGGCATCACAACCGTTGTTCCTCCCCGCCTGCCATTGCTCGTCACAATACAACGCATGCGCATCGGCGCAGAAACTTGCCCACGGTTTCCGCATAAACCCGGCGGATGTCCCGTTCGGGCAGCTGGTTGAGTATCTGGTCAGCGTGTCTTCGATCACCTGTCTGCGCGGTTCCGGAAGTGCCGCAGTACCCCTGCGATATTGCGTGCATCCGGTTCCAGCTGCTCTGCCAAAGGCTCGTAACGCATGTGCGCCGGAATCGGATCAGAATGAAGATTCCCTACGCAGGGCCCTGTCACCGCAGATACACCCTCCTGAAACCGCCTGCGTGCTTCTGTCGACCAACTGATGCAGGATGGCGCTGGACCGGCTCATGGCGCGTACCGCTCCCCCTCTTCGTGCACGCGCTTCGTGACATTGACGAGCACCATCTTCGCAGTTCTCCGTCCAGAAAAGCCGAATACTGCTTTCCGGATTCACCACGACTGCCATCCCGGGCGAGGCGGTGACCGGGCATACCAGCTGCTCCCCGCCAGTTCACATCGATGGGGCCGTACACGTGTATCGATGCGTGCCTCTATTCTGTAGACGTAGTCAGTGACGGCATCAGCCCGACTGTCACCTGCGCGAAAACTTATCTCCCGGCCGGCGGGCAGCGTTCCACTACCACCCGCACGGCGCTGAGAGCCGCGCCACCCTGCAAAGCGGCCGTCAGCTGCACACCATGGGCAACCCGGTTGAGAAACAGCAGTGCATCCAGCGCATTGGACTTGCCACTGGCATTGGTGCCTGTCGGTACCGTGAGCGGATCGACGTACAGCGTCGATGCCCGTAACTTTTCCGGTTCCTGAACTCGAAGGCGGTAATCACGGTCAACCCCAGCATCTGCGCAGCAACCAGCCCGACGCAGCCATCCGCCTGCTCTGCCCGTACCCCAAACAGGCAGCATGCCACTGCACCCTAGGAGCAACTGTTCGGAAATTCCGAATAGTTGCCCCAGATGAAACGCCCTCCCGCTCCATCTGCGTCATCAGGCCACCAACCTGCCAACAAAAACGCCCAACGCTTTTGACGGGTCGGGCGTGGAATGAGGTGGTGGAGACGAGGAGGATCGAACTCCCGACCTCGGCATTGCGAACGCCGCGCTCTCCCAGCTGAGCTACGTCCCACGGTGGCAGGGATGATAACACCAGTCCGGCAGCGTCCGCCGGCAACCGGCACGGCCGCGAGACCACCGAACATGAGAGGCTGGTGCAGCAGGACGCCCCAGCCCATGCCTGATGCCTGATACTTGACGCCTGCCTCCGCCCCTTTGCCCTGCCCCCACGGGCAAAAGGGCCGAAGCCCCATGGCCCCGGCCCGTCGCAAGGCTTGATCCGGGGATGACCGGCCCTTCACGGCGCCGGCTCCCGGTCAGCCGATCACTTCTCCAGCAGCGAACGCAGCATCCAGGCGTTCTTCTCGTGCAGCTGCATGCGGGTGGTCAGCAGGTCGGCCGTCGGCTCGTCGCCGGAGTCGTCCACCGCCGGGAACATCTCGCGGCAGGTGCGGACCACGGCTTCCTGGCCTTCGACCAGATCCTGGATCATCTCGTCGGACGACTTGGTGTTGTCGCCATCGGGGATGCTCGACAGTTTGGCGTACTCACTGTAGGAACCCGGCGCCAGATGGCCCAGCGCGCGGATGCGCTCGGCACTCGTCCACCGCGGTGGCCAGCTCGGTGTACTGCGTCTCGAACATGGTGTGCAGCGAGGTTGAACTGCGGGCCGGTGACGTTCAGTGATAGTTGTGCGTCTTGAGGTAGAGGCTGTAGAATCGGCCAGCAGTCGGGACAGGCCCTTGGCCACGGTTTCGCGCTGCTGGTCGGTCATGCCGATGTTGATACCCGTATGTGTACTCCTGTGAGGGAAAGGAAGGGGGACTGGCTGCCGGCCAATGTACCACCGGCCTGCAGACGGCGTGTCCAGCCGCTGTATCCAGCTCTGACGTTGTACGACGTTCTGTGATCCGCCGGGCCGCCCTGCGCTTCGGCCTGCAACCCGTCGTTCACGATGGCTGCAGTATAGCCCCATCTTCATAGCTTTTGCCAATTCATTCTTCAAATGGCATTGATAGCAACAGCCGATCAGAAAAAGGCGCACCCGACAGAACGGGTGCGCCCTAATGAGTGGCAGCCGGGCGGCTGCCTCTCCTCCTCCTCAACAGGGGCATTGGCACTGGGCCAATCAACGTCCCCTTTGGTGAACAGCATATTACTCCCGCCACGAAACAATTTCTGGCCCAAAGCACTAGGGGAAACCCTGAGAACCCGGGTAAACCCTCATACCCCTGCCAGGCTCCCCGCTCCAGCACGACGCTTCCCGCCCCGTCGCAAGGGCCGGGCGGAAGGATGCTTCTTTCGCGACTTCACGCAGTCGCGGGAGACCGGAGCATGCGAAGTACGGGTGTCGCAACGCGCCAGTGTGGAGCGAAAGAAGCATCCTGCAGCCCGGGTCGTCTCTCCCACGAAGCGTCTTCCCGCAATTCGCTCCTTCCCCCACGGGGCGTCTTCCGAAAATTCGGGCACAACCGGCCAGCCCCTTTTTACGTCCTCCCATCCGGTTCAGCATGATCAGCGCCAGCACCAGAAAGACGATGGACGGAATGCTGACGGCCAGCCAGGGCGCCGGGTATTGATCAGCCCCAGGTTCGAGAACAGACCGTTCAGAATGTAGAACACCCCAGCGAGATGCCGAAGAAGAGCTTCGGGCCGATGCCACCGGCCCGCGCCTGCAGGTAGCCGAAGGGCAGCGCCAGCATCAGCATGACGATGATGGCCAGCGGGTAGATGACCTTTTTCCAGAGCGCCAGCTCGTAGCGGTTGGCGTTCTGTGCGTTCTCCTTGAGGTGCGAGGTATAGCGCCAGAGCGCCAGCGCCGACATGCGGTCGGGCGCAATGGCCAGCACCGACAGCGGGGCCGGGTTCAGCTCGGAAATCAGGTGAACTCGGGCGTCTTCTCGACGGCAGCATGCGGGGGCATCGTAGCCGGTGGCCGTCTTCTTCACGTCGAAGTAGGTGGTCTCCACGCCCTCCAGACGCCAGCGGCTGGGCTCACCCAGGGCGGCACGCTGGTAGCGCCCCGCTCGGCATGGATGACGGCCGTCGGACGGAACTCGGGGTCGAATTCGTGAATCTCCCGCGACTCAGACCGCCATCGGCCTCCAGCTGGCCGATGTTGACGAAAGCAGGTCTGCAGGCGCTGGCCGTCGGACCGCGGACGCTGTCTCTTCAGCCACAGGCCGGAGCGGAACACGCCCACGCCCGAACCCTTGCCCAGCACGTCCATGCGCAGCTGCTGGGCACGCTGTTCGGCCATCGGTGCCACCCATTCACCGGCCACGGCGGTGAGAATGGCCAGAACACCCCAGCACCAGCACACCGCGCAGGGGCCAGCCCGCGACTCATGCCGGCCGCCCGCATGGCGGTGAATTCGGAGTTCTGGGCAAACTGGGCCAGCGCGTAGATGCAGCCGATCAGCGCAGCCACGGGCATCAGTTCGTAGATGTGACTGGGCAGGCCCAGCGCACGTACAGCACCGCCTGTGGCGCGGTAGCCGCCCTGGCCGATGTCATCCAGTTCGTTGATCAGGTCGAAGAAGGCAAAGAGACCCAGAAAGCCCAGCAGCACGGCCACGATGCCGCTGGCGATCTCGCGCGTCAGGTAGCGGGCGATCAGCTTCATGCCTGCCCTCCCCGCGCAGCCGCCTCACGGGCCTTGCCGCCCGGATGCGGGCCACCAGCTTGCTGAAGCTGAAGCGCGGCAGGCTGAGCCGGCGATGGAACAGGGTACCAGGCCAGCGCCAGCACCAGCACGTGGGTGACCCACACCCCCACGCCGAAGCCCACCTTGCCCTGTGTGATCCAGGAGCGCATCACGCTGTTGAGGTTCGAATAGGTGAAGTAGATGAGCACGCCCACCACCATGTTGACCGAGCGGCCCAGACGCGGATTGACGAACGACGGCGGAATGGCCAGCAGCGCCGTGATGAACACCGACAGCGGCAGGCCGATGCGGTAGAGCCAGCTCGCCCCGGGCCGCCGGCGTATGCTGCTGCAGCAGGGTCGAGCGTGGGCATGCCCGGGCGCTCTCGATCTGGGTGTTGACGGGCTTGGGATCGAGCCGCACGCCTAGTGCAGGAACTCCATCAGCGCGTATTCGGCGGTGCCCCAGGTGCCGTCGTAGCGGCGGCCGTCTTCCAGCACCAGAAAGCGGTCGCCATTGGGTTCGATCCGCACGTTGCCACCGCGAGGCCACCACCACCATGCGGTCGGCGTTGTGCTGGACCACGAACACGTTGGAGACCGTGCTGCGGTCGGCGCTCATCGATTCGACGAAGAACACGCGGTTGCTGGAGGTGGATTCGCGAAACTGTCCGGGCGCCACCATCGACACGTCCTCGCGCTGGTTGAAGCGCTCGCGCAGCTCGACGATCTGCTGGTTGGCCGGGGCGAGAGGATGAAGGTCACCCCGCCACCACCAGTGCGTCGGGGCGGCACGAAGGTCATGACCGGGCGGATCCACGCCGTGAGGCTCTGGCCGCTGGCAAAACCAGATGACCATCTCGGAATCGCGCCAGGCGCGCGCCAGCACCATCAGCACCGACAGGAACACCGTCAGCACCAGCAGCACCGGAATGAAGCCGATGGCGTTGAAGGCGATCAGCGGCAGGATGTCGGGAACTGGCAATGCGGTCGCTGGTGGCGCGGTTGAGAAACCGGATCAGCGACGTGGTGACCGGGATGGTGAGCAGCGTGGCAAACATGACGCCGGCAACGCTGTTCGGGTCGCGGCGCAACGACTGGCGAAAGATCATCACTACTGGTTTACCTGCGCACGGGGCTTCCCGGCATCCGGGCAACGGCAAAGTGCGCGGCGGTATCGTGCCGGATACGGTTTGGCAAACGGCACGGACTGTTGCATCCTGTTCCCAGGGTGGCAAACAGCCGCCGCCTGACAGAAACGCCCCGTGGGCCGGCCTATAATGGCCGTTTGCGCATGGTCGTCACGGCCACTCCCCTGCCGCCGGCGCCCCGTGCCCGGACGTTTGCGCGCGTGGTCGCCGCACCAGCCCTCTTCCGGAAACCGTCCGGCCATCCTGGGCGTCTGCGTGGCGGTTCCGCTTTCCGTTTTTGCCCGCGAGTTTTTCTTCGCGACGATGCAGTTCTCCCTCAAGGCCACCGCCGCCGACAAGATCCGTACCCAGTGCCTGGTGTTGCCCGTGCGGGCCGGCAGGCTCACGGCCACGGGGGCCGCGTTCGACGCCCGCCTCGACGCGGCGCTGTCGTCGCCCTGAAGGGCGGTGACCTGGAGCAAAAACCGGGCTCCACGCTGCTCGTACCCGGCATCAAGGGCTGTCGCGCATCCTGCTGGTGTCGATGGGCGAGGACGACACGCTGTCCGCCCCCGTTTTGCCGATGCCGTGCGCAGCGCGCTTCCGCGCCGTGCTGGCCACGCCGGCCACCGACGTGTTCTGCGCCCTGCACGAGGCGGTGTCGAGCTGCGCGAGCTGCCCTGGCGCGTGGGCCAGGGTGGTGCTGATGGCCCGCGAGGCCGCCTACCGCTTTCGACGCCTACCGCAGCAAACGAGACCGGCGCCGGCGCTGAAGGATGTGGTGCTGGGCATGGACAACGTGGGCGAGGTGCGCTCGCTCACGCCGCTGGTGGCCCGCATGAGCGACCTGGCCGACGGCATCGATACCGCGCGCAGACCTGGGCAACCAGCCGCAACGTCTGCAGCCGGCCTGGCTGGCCACGCAGGCGCGAGAGACTGGGCCGCAGGCACAAGCTGAAGGTCGAAATCCTCGACCAGAAACAGATGGCCTCGCTGGGCATGAACGCCCTGCTGGCCGTGGCACGAGGTCGGTGCAGCCGCCGAGGCTGATCGTCATGCACTCACCGCGGCGCCGGTGCGCCAGGCACCCGTCGTGCTGGTCGGCAAGGGCATCACCTTCGATACGGGCGGCATCTCCATCAAACCCGCCGCCGACATGGACGAAATGAAGTTCGACATGTCGGGCGCCGGCTCGGTGTTCGGCACGATGCAGGCCGTGGCCCAGATGAAGCTGAAGATCAACCTCACGGTGATCGTCGCTGCCGCCGAGAACATGCCGTCGGGCTCGCCTGCCGCCCGGGCGACATCGTCACCACGCTGTCGGGCCGGACGGTCGAGATCCTCAACACCGATGCCGAAGGCCGCCTGGTGCTGTGCGACGCCCTCACCTATGCCGAACGCTTCAAGCCGGCCGCCGTCATCGACGTGGCCACCCTCACCGGGGCCTGCGTGATCGCGCTGGGCCACCAGCGGGCCGGCCTGTTCGCCAACGACGACGCCCTTGCAGCCCAGCTCAGGACGGCTGGCGACGACTCCGGCGACACCTGCTGGCCGCTGCCGCTGGACGAGGCCTATCAGGAACAGCTGCGCTCGTCCTTTGCCGACATGGGCAACATCGGCGGCCGTCCGGCCGGTGCCATCACGGCCGCCTGCTTCCTGTCGCGCTTTGCCAAAAATACGCTGGGCGCACCTGGACGTGGCCGGCGTGGCCTGGCGCTCAGGCACGAACAAGGGCTCGACCGGCCGGCGGTGGCCCTGCTCACCCACTACCTGATGGACAAGGCGGGCTGATGGCACAGGTGCCGGTCCGGGACATGGCACACACCGCCCGCGTGGTGCCGGCGGCGGGCATGGTATCCGCGGCCGGACGGGTTTCGCGCCGGCTCCGGCCCATGCCAGCCCCTGCCGCATGGCACGCGGGTCACGCCACCCGGCTGGCATGCAGCCCCGGCATCACTGCGCGCCCCGCTGACCTTCCGGCAGCCCGGCCCATCACATAGCCGCCCGGTCTGCAGGCATGATGGCCGTCTGATGCAGGCAGCGTGCCCGCGGCCCAGGTGGACTTTTCATTTTCAACGTGCGGACGTGGGCCAGTATGCCTGCCGTCTGGTGCGCAGGCATGGCATGCCGGTCACCGGGTGGTGGTCTGTTGCGAACACCCGGCAGCTGGCCGGTTCGACCGCCAGCTCTGGGATTTCCAGCCGCTGGCGTTCGTTTCCATGTCTCGGTCCGGCAGTCCGCTGGCGGCGCGCACTCCCATTCTGCTCACCGCCTCCGAGGCCAGGGGTCCCGGCCAGTCACCGCCAGGGTGCTGGTCAATCTGGGCGAACGCATGCCGCCTGCATTTTTCGGCTACGCCCGGGTGATCGAACTGGTCGGCAGCGATGCCGCCAGCCGCCAGGCAGCCCGCGCCCGTTTCCCGTTCCTACCACGAACAGGGCTACACCGCTCGCACCACGATGTGGAAGAACGAGATGGCACCCGATAATCCCTTTCTTCGCCGTCATTTCCGGGACAGCCAGCCGTTCGGGCCTTCCGCCGGGCGGCAGACGCACCGGCCGGCGGCTCGACGCAGGCCCTCACGCCCCGCCGCCAGCATTCCGGGGGTAGCGATACCTCGACCGCAAAACGCGCCATCATGCCCGCAACGAGATGCGGCCGCAGCAGGCACGGCAGGCCCAGTGACTGGCACGCCTGCCGGCAGCCAGCGTCATCCTTCGCGCCCGTCAGGTTCGGCAGACCAGCGGACCGTGCCACCGGCAGGGACTGGTACGGCCGTTCACGGTTCCCGGATGATTCCGACGACGACTATCTGGAAGACGACGAGGCCGGCCCGCTGGACGAGATGCCGCCATCGCCACCCTGCCGCCGCTGACCGACGAAGACCGGGCGCTGATCAACAAGCTGGTGCATTCGATGCGCCTGCTGGACGTGGGCATTTCATCGCAGGCCGCCCACGAAGCCACCGGCAGTCTCCGGTCCGTTCCCCAGTGGCAAGGCCGGCAGTACCGATCCGGCCCCGTTTGCACCCCGCACCACCACCATTCCCCGGCGGTGCGCCAGCCGCGCCAGCCACGCCCGAGACGAGGAAGCCATTCCGATGCTGACGGACGTGGTAAATGTGCAACGCTTCACCCCGACCAGCTGCCACGCAGCTTCGCCGATGTGACTGGAGCGAACTGGCCGGCCAGGTGCGCGAGAAAGCGATGCTGGAACGGCTGCTGCGCGCGGCGACAGTCCTGCTCGATGGCCAGATGAACCACGCACTGGCCCCGGTCATCTCGCGCGCCGTCGAGACGATGACCCGCGACGTGCACGACACGCTCAATCGCCTGATCCGCGACATCGTGGCCCGCGCCGTGAACGAGGAAATCGCGCCTGCATGCGGAAATGGCGGCAGAATCACAAGGACGTGACCCCACGCCGGAAAAAGACCACAAAATGCGGATCGCCGGACAACCCGGCACCGGGACATTTTCATACCGGTACTGGTCACCCGGCTGGCAGGGCAGACCTCCCTGCCCAGGGGCATTTTCATGGCGTGGAGCCTGCCTGCCTGGCCGACGGACATCAGGCCCATCATCAGCCCCAGGTGGACGCTTCGGGGCCTTCGATGGTGAGCCTCAGCCCACTTTTGCCCGCTGGCCCTGCACCTTCTCCAGCATGGCGCTGAACTGCGCCAGACGCTGGCGCTCCCTGCTCGACCACGGCGGGCGCGGGCGCGCTGCTGGCTCTCGCTGGACAGCTTGCCGTGGCCTTGCCGATCTCGCCCTGCAGGCGGGCGATTTCCTTGTCCAGACGGGGCACGTTCGGCGGCCACGTCGTTCCACCTTCAGCATCAGGCGGTGATTGCCCACCACCTGCACCGGGGCCAGCGTGTCTTCCGGCAGCGAGGCCACCCGTTCGGCGCTGGACAGTTTGGCCAGACCGGGCAGATACGGCAGCATGGCATCGATGCGCGCATCAGTGCTGGCGATCAGCAGCGGCACCCGCTGCTGCGGACCCAACCCATCTCGCCCCGCAGCGCCCGGCAGGCATCGATCAGCGCCCGCAGTTCGGCCATCCACGCTTCGGATGTTTGGTCGATTTTTGCGTCATTGCACACCGGATACGGCTGCAGCATCACCGAATGGCGGCGTTCGGCCAGTGCCTGCGCCAGCGCCTCCCCTTCCAGCGTCTGCACACCACCGGGGACCATAACGGTGCGTCAATGGCGCCACCTTCTGCCACAGTTCTTCGGTAATGAACGGAATCAGCGGATGCGCCAGACGCAGCGTGGCTTCCAGCACGCGCAGCAGCGTACGCCGGGCGCCGCGGCGCTGGGCCTCGTCCGGGTGGTTCAGTTCCACCTTGGCCAGTTCCAGATACCAGTCGCAGTAGCTGTTCCAGACGAAGCTGTAGACGGCGTTGGCCGCCAGGTCGAAGCGGTACTCGGCCAGCGCCTTCGTCACCTCGGCCGTGGTGCGCTGCAGGCCGGACACGATCCAGCGGTCCACCGGGCTGAAGTCCATGTACTGGCCGGGGCCGCAGTCCTTGTTGCAGGGTTTGGCAAAACCATTGTCGTGGCCTTCCACGTTCATCAGCACGAAACGGGTGGCATTCCACAGCTTGTTGCAGAAGTTGCGGTAGCCCTCACAGCGGCTGATGTCGAAATTCAGCGTGCGCGAGAAATTGGCCAGCGAGGCGAAGGTGAAGCGCAGCGCGTCCGTGCCGAAGGCCGGAATGCCGTCGGGAAAATGCTTTTTGACGTACTTCTCGATGCGCGCCTTGTGATCGGCACGCATCGGGCCACGCACCGACTTGGCCAGCAGCGCCTCCTGGCTGATGCCGTCGATCAGGTCCAGCGGATCCAGCGTGTTGCCCTTGGACTTCGACATCTTCTGCCCTTCCGAGTCACGGACGATGGCATTGATGTAGATGTCCCGGAACGGCACCTTGCCGGTGAAATACTGGGTCATCATCACCATCGGGCCACCCAGAAGAAGATGATGTCGTTGCCCGTCACCAGCACGTCGGACGGCAGGTAGCGCTCGAGGTCGGCCAGCGTGACCGGATCCTGCGTAAGCCAGCCCAGCGCCGTGAACGGCACCAGCGCCGACGAGAACCAGGTATCCAGCACGTCGGGGTCGCGGGTCAGCGCCCGGTGTAGCCGGCGGCCTGCGCCTGCTGGCGGGCCTCCGCCTCGCTGCGGGCCACGAAGGTCTGGCCATCCTCGCCATACCAGGCCGGAATCCGGTGCCCCCACCAGAGCTGCCGCGAAATGCACCAGTCGTGGATGTTCGAGAGCCAGTGATCGTAGGTGGATGCCCAGTGCTCGGGGAAGAAGCGGATCCGGCCGGAGGTCACGGCCTCCAGCGCCGGCCGGGTGATGGCCGCCATGCCGCCGGGGCGGCCATCGGGCTGCGTTTCGCGGGTCTGGTCGACGAACCACTGGTCGGTCAGCATCGGCTCGACCACCTCGCCGGAACGACCGCAGACCGGCACCATGTTGCGGTGCTTCACGGTATCGACCAGCAGGCCGGCGGCTTCCCAGATCGACCACCATCTGCTCGCGGGCGCGCGTAGCGGTTCAGGCCCCGGTAAGCCTCGAGGCACGGCCTCGCCCGCATGCTAGGCTTCCAGGTCCAGCACCACGATCAGCGGCGGCTGGTGACGCTACGACCCACCTCGTAGTCGTTGAAGTCGTGCGCGCGCGATCTTCACGCAGCCGCTGCCGAATTCCGATCCACGCAGCTGTCGGCAATCACCGGAATCTTCCGGCCGGTCAGCGGCAGTTCCAACGGTTGCCGTGCGGGTGACGGTAGCGCTCGTCCTCCGGATGCACGGCCACGGCCACGTCGCCCAGCATCGTCTCCGGACGGGTGGTGGCCACCACCAGACCGGTCAGTTCGGTACCATCGGCCGCCTTCTGCGGGCCATCGGCAAACGGATAGCGGATGTGCCACGAGTGGCCATCACGCTCGGTCGTGTCCACCTCGAGGTCGGACACCGCCGTGCGCAGCACCGGATCCCAGTTGACCAGCCGCTTGCCACGGTAGATGAGCCCCGCCTCGTACAGCCGCACGAACACCTCGGCCACCGCCTGCGACAGCTTCGGGTCCATCGTGAAGTAGCCGGACTGCGTGCCCAGGCTGTCGGCATAGTCCCAGTTGGCCGAGTCGCCCAGCCGGCGCATCTGCCGGCTGATGGCCCCGCCCGACTCGTTCTTCCAGGCCCCAGACCCGGTCGATGAACTGTTCGCGCGACAGGTCATGGCGCGATTTGCCCTCGGCCGCCGGCTGGCGTTCCACCACGATCTGCGTGGCAATGCCGGCGGTGGCTGCGCCACCACCCAGTTGGTGTCGTCACCCAGCATCCGGTGATGGCGGATCAGCGTGTCCATCAGCGTCTGCTGGAAGGCATGACCCATGTGCGCGTGCCGGTCACGTTGGGCGGCGGCAGCTGGATGCAGTAGGCCCCTGCCGGAGGGGGCGGGGTGTTCAGCGGTTGCAAACGCCCTGCGCTGCTGGCATCCACTGCCGCCTCACCGGCCTGGCCGGCGGTCAGCCCTGCCCGGAAGAAGGTGCGGGCTGGTTGACGAAAGTAGCCGCGGGATTCCCACAGCGGTGCCAGCGCGCCTCGATGGCGGCGGGTTCAGAAACTCTTGGGCAGTTGGTCCAGGGCGGAACCAGGCGTGGCAGCGTCGGTCATGAAAGCGCGGGGATGTGCGTCGAAGGGTAGAGTTTAATCCCTTTGCATACGCCGACTCCATGCCTGCACGTTCAGGCAATTCCGCCACGACCCGCTATCGGTCAGCAGTGCGCCTGTAAACCTCGTTACCAGAACGTCTCCCCACTGCAATGACGACGATCAGGATTTCCTGGTCCCTGACTTCCGTGAACCAGACGGTAGCCGACAGTCCTGAGTTTTGATCTTGTCGGTCCGGATGGCCTGAAAGGCGCGCGAAGGAATTCTCGAGTTCTCACAGCGCTCGAATTTCCTGAACTGGGACCGTGTGTTGGGATCCAGCTTGCGCCACTCCTGGGGCAAGCTCATGAAGGCCAGCTCATAGGTCACTGGACTTGACCCTTACGATTGCACCGCCCCTCGCGTGCATCGGCAATCGCGTTGAGTTCGATATCTTCAAGGCGTTCCAGCACTCTTCATAGACACTGGCCGGAACACGGTAGAAGGCCGGTTCGTTCCCTGTTCAGAATGGCAACGGCAGCGCCTTCCCCTGCCGCAACCGTGGCCATCACCGGATTGCGTTTGAGTTCGGACACACTGGCCGCAACGTCTGCAAGCATCGGATAAGGCATGACACCCTTCAACAAAAAGACCTGTAAACGGCGCCAATAATGGCCCTGTTCACAGGTCTCTTCAAGAGTGTTTGCCGGAGCGGTCACCGCCGCCGCAACCAATGCGTCACCTCCCCGGTCCCACCTGGGCCAGCAGCGTGTTGCCGGTCTGGCGGGCGAAGGCGCTGAAATCCTGCTTCGAGCCGGGATCGGTGGCCTCCACCTCCAGCACCTGGCCGCTCTGCAGCGTGGCCAGCGCCTTCTTCGCCTTCAGGATGGGCAGCGGACAGGCCATGCCACGCGCATCGACGTGCGCATCGGCATGGTCAGGAGGAGGTGGAGGAAGCCAGGTTCTCGTCCATCAGCCCCCCAGCTTCTGCACCAGCTGGCTGCGCACTGCTGCCAGCGCGCCGTCCAGCGCCGCCACATCGGTACCGCCGGCCATGGCAAAGTCCGGCTTGCCGCCGCCCTTGCCACCCACCTGCGCAGCCACGCCGGCCGCAGCTCACCGGCCTGCAGCGCCCCACCCTGATCGGCGGTCACACCGCCACCAGCTGCTGCTGCCATCGCTGGCCGCGGCCAGCACCACCACCAGCGACTTCAGCTGGTCCTTCAGCTGGTCCACCGTGGCACGCAGCGCCTGGCATCCATGCCGTCCAGGCGGGCCACCAGCACGTGCACGCCGCTGGCCAGCTTCTGCGCCTGCCCGGCCAGGTTCTGCCCCTGGCTGCTGGCGGCCTTCGCCTTCCAGCCGGTCCAGATCGCGGCGCAGGTCCTTCACCTGCGCCTGCAGCTGCACGATGCGCGCCGGCAGTTCGCTGACCGGGCGCGCGGCCGCCGCAGCAGCCTCGGCCAGCGCGGCGCGAGCTGCTGCTGGATCCACGCCAGCGCGCACTCGCCCGTCAGCCCGTCCACGACGGATGCCGGCAGCCGCGCCGCCTTCGGAGGCAATCTTGAACACGCCGATCTCGCCGCTGCGGGCCACGTGGGTACCGCCGCACAGCTCGCGCGTATCGGCCACGTCCGCCACGCGCACCACGTCGCCATACTCGCCGAACAGTCGCCATGGCGCCCCAGGGCGATAGCCTCATCATACGGCGGCTGACGGACGACCGTCTCGGCGTTGGCACGGATCTCGGCGTTGACGAGGCTTCCACCGCCTGGATCTCGTCGGCCGTCATCGGCTTGTTGTGGCTGAAGTCGAAGCGGGTGTGAGTCCGGGATCGACCAGCGAGCCCTTCTGCGCCACGTGATCGCCCAGCACCTGGCGCAGCGCCTTGTGCAGCAGGTGCGTGGCCGGAGTGGTTGCAGGTGGTCTTCGCACGACGGGCCGCGTTCACCCCTCCGCGGTGCGGCGTCGCCCACCTTCAGGCTGCCTGCTTCCACGCGGCCATGGTGCCCCAGACCGCGGCCTGGATCTTCTGCGTATCGGTCACGGCAAAGCGCGAGTGCACCTCCGGGGCAGAGATCAGGCCATGGTCGCCCACCCTGCCCCCGACTCGGCGTAGAACGGGCTGACATCCAGCACCACCACGCCCTCGTCGCCCGTCTGCAGCACATCCACCGGCTTGCCGTCGCGGTACAGTGCCAGCACCTTCGCGGGCGCCGTCAGCTCATCGTAACCCACGAAAGCGGGTGGCTGCACCGTCGTATTCCAGCGGCGAAGCGCCCCAGCCAGGCGGCCGGCCGCACGCGCCTGCTCGCGCTGGTGCGCCATGGCGTCTCGAAGCCGGCCTCGTCCACCGTCACGCCCGCTCGCGGCGGACATCGGCCGTCAGGTCCAGCGAGGAAGCCATAGGTGTCGTGCGGGCGGAAGGCGGTCTCGCCAGTCCAGCACCGTCTTGCCCTTCAGTCCCGGCCAGCGCCTGCTTCCAGCGAGCTCATGCCGTTGGCAATGGTCTCGAAGAAGCGGGATTCCTCGCCCTTGAGCACGTCCTCGATGCGGCCTGGTCGCGTTTCAGCTCCGGGATAGGCCTCGCCCATTTCCTTCACCAGCGCCGGCCCAGGCTGTGGAGGAACGGGCTGGCGGCACCAGCTTGTAGCCGTGGCGCACGGCACGGCGGATGATCCGGCGCAGCACGTAGCCGCGGCCCTCGTTGCCCGGCACCACCCCGTCGACGATGGTGAAGCAGCAGGCACGGATGTGGTCGGCGATGACCTTCAGCGACGGGCTGCCCGTCTCGGGTGTGCCGCCGGCGTCCCTGCCACCACCTGTGGCCCGCGGCAGCCAGCAGGTTCTGAACAGGTCGATCTCGTAGTTGGAATGCACGTGCTGCAGCACGGCCGCCACCCGCTCAGGCCCATGCCGGTATCCACGCTGGGGCGCGGCGGCGGATGCAGCTAGCGCCGACTTCGTCCCGGTTGTACTGCATGAACACGATGTTCCAGATCTCGATGAAGCGGTCACCGTCTTCATCGGGGCTGCCCGGAGGCCCGCCAGCGACCTCGGGACCGTGGTCATAGAAGATCTCGGTGCACGGGCCGCAAGGGGCCGGTGTCGCCCATCATCCAAAGTTGTCCGACGCATAGCGCGCTCCTGTTGTCGCCGATGCGCACGACGCTCTCGGCCGGCACGCCACTTGCCGCGCCAGATGTCGTAGGCCTCGTCGTCCTCGGCAGACTGTCTCCAGCAGCTTCTCGGGCGGCAGCGAAGACCGTGGTCAGCAGCTCCCAGAGCAAACTTGATGGCGTCCTGCTTGAAGTAGTCGCCAAACGAGAAGTTGCCCATCATCTCGAAGAGAGGTGTGATGGCGGGCGGTGTAGCCAACGTTTTCCAGATCGTTATGCTTGCCGCCGGCGCGGATCACTCTGGGCCGTGGTGGCACGGCTGTGAGGACGCTTGTCGAAGCCGGAAGCGTCCGAACTGGTTCATGCCCGCGTTGGCGAACAGAAGCGTGGGATCGTCATGCGGCACCACCGGGCTGGACGCGACGATGGTATGGCCCTTGGACTCGAGAACTTCAGGCTACTGCTGGCGGTTTCGGCGGACTTCATTATGGGTATCCGGTGGAGGAACCTTGCATTCTAACGAAGGGACTCCCTCTCGCCAATCAGGGGCTTCCCTTGGGCAACACCTGGAAGCGCCTGGATGCGCTCATCATTCGGCGGTACAACATATCAGGCCCGGAAGATCCCAGCCCCGGCAAGAGCGTCCCGCCGACTGCCCAAACGAGTGCCTGGGGCAACCGCCCAACCAGAGCCCGGAGCAGCCGCTGTGCAGCCAGGGCGGCAGCTATGGCATCATTGCCCAAAGGCCGAAGAACAACATCTGCCCCAGAGCAAGCCTCCCGAGAAACGCCCTGGAATCCCGCAGTCATCGCGGATGCCCAGAGCATGGCGCAGGCCTTCACCAGAATAGCTCAGCCTTCATCGCTCCCCGATCACGGAGACCCAACCCTCGCTGAACACCACCACCCAGCCCGCCTCCACACCCGCCACGCCATCGCTCAAGGTCGCCTTCCTGGGCCTGGGCGTGATGGGTTACCCGATAGACGCCATCTGGCGCAGGCCGGACACGCGGTCTGCGTGTAGCTCACACCACAGCCAGGCGGAACGCTGGCTGGCCGAGATCGAAGACAAAAGCCTCGCCGGTCGCCACCGCCGGGCACCCACCCACGCGAGGCGGCGCAGGACGCCGACATCGTGTTCTCGTGCGTGGGCAACGACGACGACCTGCGCAGCGTGGTGCTGGGTGCGGATGGCGCCTTTGATCGGCATGAAGCCCGGCGCACTCTACGTGGACACACCACGGCCTCGGCCGAAAGTCAGCCGCGAACTGGATGCGGCGGCGCGTGCGCACGGCATGCACTTCGTTGACGCCCCGGTCTCGGGCGGGCAGGCGAGCGCCGAAGGCTGCCTCACCGTCATGTGCGGCGGCACCGAGGCCGATGTCGAACGAGTGCGCCCCGTCTCGATGGCCTACGCGCAGGCCATCACCCGCGTGGGCAACGTGGGCGCCGGACAGCTGGCCAAGATGGTCAACCAGATCTGCATCGCCGGCCTGGTGCAGGGGCTGGCCGAGGCCATCCACTTTGGCGAGGGATCCGGCCTGGACATGAAGCAGGTGCTAGATGTCATCGGCAAGGGCGCGGCCCAGTCCTGGCAAATGGACAACCGCGGCAAGACCATGACCTGACCGCCAGTTCGATTTCGGCTTTGCGGGTGGACTGGATGCGCAAGGACCTGGGCCTGTGCCTGGACCAGGCGCGCCGCAGCGGCGTCACCCTGCCCGTCACGGCACTGGTGGACCAGTTCTATGGCGACGTGCAGGCCCTGGGTGGCAACCGCTGGGACACGTCAAGCCTGATCGTGCGCTTCGACTGCCTCCGGAAACCAGGTAGAATCTGCCCCTTGAACAGTCGGCCTGCCTCCTGTTTTCCTTTCAAACACCTCGAAAACCCCGACTTTTGCACACCACCTTTCTGCAGATGACTTCGACAGGTCCATATAAGGGGACTGAAAACCGAGGCATCGAGGTTTCCTTCAACTTCCTGATGCTTTTCATTTCCTACTTTCTCTCTGTTTCCTGTTTTCCTTCGTGAGGTTCCGCCATATGCAACGACGCTTCAAGGACAAAACCGTACTGATCACCGGGGGCACCAGCGGCATCGGGCTGGCGGGGCCGAGCGGCTCATCCAGGAAAGGGCTGCCTGGTCATCATCACAGGCAGAACGCCAGCGCGAGTGGAATCCACGACCAGACGGCTTGGTGAACACGCGATCGTCCTGCACGATGATGTCTCCGATAATGAGACCTTGGAGCGCCTTCTGCCCGTCGTCGAACGTCATGGTCTATCGACGCCCTGTGGCTCAATGCTGCCTGCGCAGTAGGCGCGCCTGTCGAAGACATGGACCGCACCATGATCGAAGCCCAGTTCCAGAGTCAATGTTGTGGCCCCATGTTGCAAATGGGAGCATTGTCACCCATCTCCGGAATGGCGGTGCGAGTGCTGGTCACGTCTTCAGTGCCGTCTACGAAGGCCGAGCCGCGAGATCTCGCTCGTATGCCGCGACCAAGGCCGCCATCCTGGCAGCGGCATCGCCAGCTGGGCAGCAGAGCTGGCGCCCGGGTCATCCGGGTTAACACTCTGGTGCCGGTCCCATCACTAGCAATCTCCGCTCGGTGCTACCCGACGATCTGCGTCCGCAGTTCGAAGAAAAAGCTGGCTGAGACCGTCCTGCTCAAACGGGTCGGAGATCCCCACGAAGCCGCCGCGGTCGCCCTGTTTCTGCTCTCTGATGATGCCAGCTACGTGACCGGCAGTAGTTATTGCGTCGATGGAGGTCTGTTGATGCAGTGACATCCGATAACGATTTGGTGACTACGCCTACCGCTTCTTCATGGATGGACTACGTAGTCGCCTCCGGCATGTCCATCTTTCCATCATGAAAACGTGTTGTCTCTACCCGTGCCGCTGCCAGGTACGGCGCCAGTCAACCCCTTCCTGCAGCAGCCGGGTCAGCGCCTCGGTCCCCCGTCAGCAGCGCATGGCGAATAGCCTGCATCCGCGCGTCCACCGCATCAATCGCCCGCAGCGTCGGCATCTGGTTCTGCAACAGGGATGTCCGCCCACAGTTCGGGGACGATCCCGCAATGCGGGTCAGGTCCAGCATCCGGGCCGGCGCATGATCGCCGGCGCGGATGAGAACCTCCTCCCGCCATCCCGCACTACCTTGCCGCGCCGGCATCCTGGCCTGCAGCATCCGGCCTGCCCGAGCTCGCCCCATCGACTGCCACGGCCCTGCCGCGCAAAGGCCACGGCATGCGGTGCATGCGAGACCAGCGCAAACACGCGGTCGTGGTCGGCTACGCTCATCCGGGTCACATGCGCCCCCAGCGCTGCCACAGCGCCTGCAGGCGCTCGACCGAATCCGGCGCGATTCCCGGCAGCCGGGCTCAGCACCACCTCGCGGCTCACGAACGGGTCCAGGTCGGCCGCATCCGGCCCCTCCGCGGTCACTGCCGGCAGCATGGGATGGCCGGGCGCACGGAAATCACCGGCCCTGGCGTGGCCTGCCCGCAGCCGCCATCACTCATCGCGGCACTATCGTGCCTGCGCCAGGCGCGCCACCACCGGCCCCTTCACGCTGGACAGGTCGGTCAGCACCGCATCAGGGGGCAGAAGCCGGTCGCCACCTCCGGGCCACCAGCGCGCAGTTGACGGAAATCGGGCGCCAGCACGACCAGAGTCGGCCCCGGCCAGCGCGTCGGCCACCAAATCGGCCCGGACATCGAAGAGCCCCAGTTCCATGGCCCGCGAGATGTCCGGATCACGCCCGAACCCCACCAGGCGCACCCCGGGCAGCCGCGCCCGCAGCGCCGCCGCCAGCGAAAGCCGCCCATCAGGCCCGTCCCAGGATGGCAACCTGCCTGAACATCACTTGCCCAGGATCTTCGTGAGCGCGTCGATGAAGGCCCGGTTCTCTTCGGGCAGCCCTACGGAGACGCGCAGCCATTCCGGCAGGCCATAGTTGGCTACCGGCCGCACGATGATGCCGGCCCGCAGCAGCTGGTCGTTGATGCCGGCCGCATCGCCCACCTTCACCAGCACGAAAGTTGCCCGACGACGGCACGTACGTCAGCCCCAGCGCATCGAGGCCGCCAGACAGCTGCGTCCCGTCCTCGCTGGTTCAGCGCATAGCTGCGCTGCTGGTAATCGGCATCGGCCAGCACGGCCTGCGCCGCCAGCCAGCGCCAGCGTGTTCACGTTGAAGGGCTGGCGCACCCGCCCCATCAGGTCGGTGATGGCCGGCTGCGCCACGGCAAAAGCCCACCGCAGCCCGGCCAGGGCCAAAGGCCTTCGAGAAGGTGCGCGACACGATCAGGGTTCGGCAGGGCGCTTCACCCAGGCCAGCGCATCGTAGCGCTGCTCCGGGCCGCAGGTATTCGGTATAGGCCTCGTCCAGCACCACCGCCACCTGCGGCGGCACCTGCTCCAGAAAACGCAGCAGCCGTTCCCCTTCGATGAAGGTACCGGTCGGGTTGTTCGGGTTGGCCAGAAACACCAGCCGCGTATCGGGCGTGATGGCCGCCAGCATGGCATCCAGATCATGCCCCAGCCCGTCATCGGGCACTTCCACGCCCACCGCGCCGATGGCCTTTGCCACCAGCGGATACACCACGAAGGCGTAGCGCGAATACACGATGCGCTGCCCTGACCCCACCAGCGCGCGGGCCGCCAGCTCCAGCACATCGTTCGACCCGTTGCCCAGCGTGATCCAGCCGGCATCGATGCCGTAATGCGCCGCCAGCGCCTGCTTCAGGTCATGCCCGTTGGCATCCGGATAGCGGGCATCGCCCACCGCCAGCACCTGCTGCACGGCCGCCACCGACTTCGGCGACATGCCCAGCGGGTTCTCGTTGGAAGCCAGCTTGACGATCCCGGCCGGATCCAGCCCCAGCTCGCGCGCCACCTCCCCGATGGGCCGCCCCGGTTTGTACAGCGCCAGCCCTTCACGCCAGCCGGCGCTCCCCGTCTGCGGGCGAAACGCCCTGTCCATGTGTCGTCATTCTGTCATCCCTCCTGCAGCAGTATCCAGCCCGGCCGGAACGCGCGCTCCCGCGCCGCTCGCGTTCGATTCACACAGCCCGCCGTCGCGCTCGACCACTCAACCCACCGTGGCCCGCTCCGACGGATACGACCCCAGCAGCCGGAAGAATGCGGACCGGTCCTTCAGCTCCATCAGCGCCTTCGCCACCACCGGGTCATCCTCAGTGGCCGGTCAGGGTCGATGTAGAAATAGTATTCCCAGCCGCCCTGCCTTGCCGGACGCGACTCGAAGCGCTTCATCGTCACCCCGTGGCGCGACAGTGGTTCGATCAGCTCGTACAGCGCCCCGGCACGGTCGGGTACGCCCAGAATCAGCAGGTCTGGTCCATGCCGCTGCGCGCGACCTGCTGCATGCCGATCACCAGGAAGCGCGTCCGGTTCATCGGATCGTCCTGGGATGGCGTGCGCCACCGCCACCAGATCGTAGAGAGGCCAGCGCCGTCTCGCTGCCGATGGCCGCCAGCGACCCGTCGGCCGCCGCCAGCCGGGCGCCCTCGCCGTTGCTGGACACCGGCATCAGCTCCACATCCGGCAGGGTTGCGCTGCAGCCAGTTGGTGCACTGCGCCAGCGCCTGCGGATGCGCCACCACCTTCTTCATCGGCCATCGGCCCCGAACGCGACATCAGCACGTGCCGCACCGGCACCGTGATCTCGCTGGCAATGCGCAGCGGCGTGTTCAGGAACAGGTCCTGGCTGCGCGTCACCGACCCCTCGGTGGAATTCTCGATGGGCACCACGCCGAAGTCCACCGTACCGGACCTCGCTCACCCGGAACACATCGTCGATCGACGCACAGGGCACCCCTCACGGCATCGCCGAAAGCGCTGGCGCATGGCGGCCTCGCTGAACGTGCCCCAGGGGCCCCAGAAAGGCCACCCGCAACGGCCGCTCCAGCCCGCGGCAGGCCGACATCAGCTCACGCCAGATGGCCGCACGGCCCCTCCGGGCAGCGGCCCCGGATTGCCTGCTGCAGCCGCTGGATGATCATCGCCTCCCGCTCGGGCCGGTACACCGGCGCATCGTTGGCCCCCTGCTTCAGATGACCGATCTCCTGGGCAAGCCTTGCCCGTTCGTTCACCAGTTGCAGCAGCTGCGCATCCAGCGCATCGATTCTCTGCCGTACCGCCTCGATCTGTTCATCGGCCATGTCTGCCTCTCTCCTGCATGCTTGCCCAAAAATCACCGGCACGCCGTACCGGTCGCCCGGCCCGTACCCGACCGTGCATTCTGCCCGCTGCGCAGCATCAAAGGTATGCCACACCCACCATCATGCACGGCCCGCATGATGCAAATGCGCCACATTCCGTTCGTCACTGCACCCTTTCTGCCGCGATCCCCTAACTGAACTGTAACAAGCGCGACATCACGTGCAGTTATTCATACCCTTTTTCTCCGGACGGGAAGAAAATGGCTGGAACCCTTCCCGGACCGTCATGAAAAACACACTGCCTGTCACTGCCGTCTTCGCCGGTTTGCTGGCTTTCAGTCAGGCCGTCCAGGCCCACGATGGGGCCCCTACTAAGCCATCCGGACCCACGAACTCACCGCAGCCGCCCAGCCCGGCCTGACCGGGCATCGCCCGGCCCTCGACGACGGCAACATCCGCCTCGCACAGGTGACCAGCCCCACGGACGCTGCCTCCTCGCCCGCTGCCGTGGCAGCCGACGAAGGGCCATGCCCTCGGTCGCCTATGGCCTCGTGGGCGTGCTGCTGAGTCTGCGTGCTGGTCAAGCGCCGCAACGAGCCGCCGGTCCTCTGACCCCTGAACCACGCCTGCTGCCGCAGGTTTCCGCATGGCCGCCCCGTGTCCGCACGGGGCGGGCCATCTGTTTTGCCAGCCGGTCAGTCGTCGGCAGCCCTCCCCACCGTCATCGGGCGAAGCGCCCCGTCGGCATCTGCTACCAGCGGCGTCATCCGCCGCGGCCGGCTCATCGCCTGCCACGGCCTCGCCCACTGCCGCGAGCATTTCGGGAGAATCGGAGCCCACCACGCGCTGCACGCGCGACAGCGTATCGTCGTCTTCCACGCCGATCAGCGTCACGCCCTGGGTGGCACGGCCCATCTCGCGGATCTCGTCCACCCGCGTGCGCACCAGCACCCCGCCAGTGGTGATCAGCATGATCTCGTCACCCTTCTCCACCAGAATGGCGGCCACCATCTTGCCATTGCGCTCGGATGCCTGAATGGCAATCATGCCCTTCGTGCCGCGACCGTGGCGCGTGTGCTCGATCAGCGGCGTGCGCTTGCCTATAGCCATTCTCGGTGGCCGTCAGCACCGAGCGGTGCTCGCCGTCGGCCACATCGGCCACCAGCATGGCAATCACCTTCTGGCCCGTCTTCCAGCGCCATGCCGCACGCCACGGGCCGTGCGGCCCATCGCCCGCACGTCCGTCTCCAGGAAGCGCACCGCCTTGCCGGCGTCGGAGAACAGCATCACATCGTGACTGCCGTGCGTCACGGCCGCACCGATCAGGTAGTCGCCCTCGTCCAGATCCACCGCGATGATGCCTGCCTTGCGCGGGTTGGAGAAGTCGGACAGCGCCGTCTTCTTCACCGTCCCCAGGCTGGTGGCCATGAACACGAAGTGATCGTCGTCGAAGGTCTTGACCGGCAGCACCACCGTGATCTTCTCGCCGTCGGCCAGCGGGAACATGTTGACGATCGGCCGGCCGCGCGAGGCCCGCGAGCCCTGCGGCACCTCCCACACCTTCAGCCAGTACACCCGGCCCCGGTCGGAGAAGCACAGAATGGTGTCGTGCGTGTTGGCAATGAACAGCTGGTCGACCCAGTCGTCGTCCTTCGTGCTGGCCGCCTGCTTGCCCCGGCCACCGCGGCGCTGCGCCCGGTACTCGGACAGCGGCTGCGACTTGATGTAGCCGGAATTGGACAGCGTCACCACCATGTCCTGCGGCGTGATCAGGTCTTCCACGTCGATCTCGCTGGCATTCAGCTCGATCTGCGAGCGGCGCGGATCCTTGTCGGGACCGCCGAACTCGGTTTCCACCGCCACCAGCTCGTCGCGGATGATGGCCGTGATGCGCGCCGGCATGGCCAGAATGTCCAGCAGGTCCAGAATGCGGTCCACCACCTCGCGGTACTCGCTGACGATCTTTTCCTGCTCCAGCCCCGTCAGCCGCTGCAGGCTGCATCTGAGAATCTCGCCCGCCTGCACCTCCGACAGCTGGTACGACCCATCGGGCTGCAGCCCCGCATTGGGCGGCATGATGCCGGCCGGCCGCAGCGCCGAGGGCATCGCCGGCCGCGCGCTCGACCATCTCGGCCGCAATACCGGCCGCCCAGGTACGGGCCAGCAGCCGTTCCTTGGCCACCGGCGGCGTGGGCGAGGTCTTGATCAGCTCGATCATCTCGTCCACGTTCACCACGGCCACCGCCAGACCTTCCAGAATGTGGCCCCGCTCGCGTGCCCGGTTCAGCTCGTACACGGTACGCCGCGTCACCACCTCGCGCCGGTGCGCCAGGAACGCCTCCAGCACCTGCTTCAGGTTCAGCAGCCGCGGCTGGCCATCGACCAGCGCCACCATGTTGATGCCGAAACTGTCCTGCAGCTGCGTCAGCTTCGAACAGGTTGTTCAGCACCACCTCGGCGTTCTCGCCGCGCTTGAGTTCAATCACCACCCGCATGCCCCTGCTTGTCGGACTCGTCGCGGATGTCGGAAATGCCCTCGATCTTCTTCTCGTTGACCAGCTCGGCGATCTTCTGCTGCAGCACCGCCTTGTTGACCTGATAGGGGAATCTCGTCGACGATGATCGCCTGGCGGTTGCCCGCCTTGTCCATGTCCTCGAAGTGCGTGCGGGCGCGCATCACCACCCGGCCACGGCCGGTACGATAACCCTCGCGCACCCCGGCCACGCCATAGATCAGCGCTCCGGTGGGGAAAGTCCGGCGCCGGGATCTTCTCGATCAGCTCGTCGATCGACGCATCCGGGTTCTCGAGCAGCAGCAGGGCAGGCCGCCACCACCTCGTGCAGGTTGTGCGGCGGAATGTTGGTGGCCATCGCCACCGCAATGCCGGTACTGCCGTTGATCAGCAGGTTGGGGATCCGGGCCGGCAGCACCAGCGGCTCGGTGGTGGAGCCATCGTAGTTCGGCCCGTAGTCCACCGTGTCCTTGTCGATGTCGGCCACCATCTCGCCGGCAATCTTGCGCAGGCGGATCTCGGTGTAACGCATGGCCGCCGGCGGGTCGCCGTCCACCGAACCGAAGCTGCCCTGGCCATCGACCAGCGTATAGCGCAGCGAGAAATCCCTGCGCCATCCGCACCACCGTGTCGTAGATCGCGGAGTCGCCGTGCGGGTGATGCTTACCCATCACATCGCCCACCACGCGGGCCGACTTCAGATAGGGACGGTTCCAGACGTTGTTCAGCTCGTGCATGGCGTAGAGCACCCGGCGGTGCACGGGCTTCAGCCGTCACGCACATCCGGCAGTGCCGCCCCACGATCACGCTCATCGCGTAATCGAGGAAGGAGCGCTTCATCTCCTGCTCGAGACTGATCGGTACCGTCTCTTTGGCGAATTGATCCTGATCCTGATCCATGGAATCCCAGAACGTCGGCCGGTGCATCACCCCTGCCGGCACGTGCACCGCCGCAGACCTGCAACGCCTGCACCAGAGCGCACCACCCGCCAGGGGCGCACGACCGCGCCCACAAAAACCCGGGCGACACGCCCCGGCCATCAATAGAGAATCTCTGATTTTAGACCATCCGGTCCGCGTACTCCGCCGGGCGCCCTGAAGCCCGCGCCACCATCGGCAAGAAACCCACACCACTCCCTGCCCAGGCCCCATCCAGCGGTTTCGCCCGGCATCACCCATTGCGCCCGCTCCCTGGCGGCCACGGAATCCGCCCGTCATCCCTCGCCCGGTTGTCCCATCCCTTCATCTTTCTCTCGTCATCTCTCTCCCGCCATTCCTCCCTGTACCCCCTCTCGCGTTCCCCGCTCCCCTCCCCGTCAGGCGCTTCCGTTCACCTGCCCGGCAGAGCCACCAGCCCTTCAACACCCCCGGCGCCACAAAGCCAACACTCGGTGCCCGATATGTTGCGCTCAAGCGACAATTCCTGGCCACCAGCGTCGCGGAACACGCCAAAGCCCATACGGTGCCACAGGCTGCTATGGCACAATGAGTCAAGCGTATTCCCTCATTGCACCAGCTGCGGGTTTCATGCCGGCAGACGGGTTTACGCAAGCTCACTGCATTTTGCACAGGGTCACAATCCGGCCATGCCAGAGGCCGTCCTTGTCAAGGTGCTGGTTTTTCAGCTGAGGTCGTCTCACCGAGAGGAGAAACATGAAAAATCGGTCAAGCTTGGCGCATTGGCTGCGACAGTGCTGTTTCTCGCCGCCTGCGCTACAGGCAGCGGGGAAGGGGCCCTGACATCACAGCCGATCAGAACGATACTGGCTACGTCACCTCGCGTGACGGTGGTGTGGTAACCAACAAGTTCAACACGTGCTACCACGACAGGGGCTTCAAGGCTTCGCAGGCCATCGTCGAATGTGATCCGGACCTGGTGCCGAAGGCGCCTCCGCCGCCTCCCCGCCTCCGCCGCCTCCCCGCCGCCTCCCCCGGCAGCACCTCAACCCACCAGTGAGAAAAAGTCTCCTTCGCAGCCGATACCTTCTTCGGCTTCGACAAGGCTGTCCCTGAAGGATGAGGGCAAAGCAGAAACTGGATGACATCGTTGGCCAGCTCGACGGCGTTGCCCTGGAAGTGATCGTTGCCGTTGGCCACACCGACAGCGTCGGTAATGATGCCTACAACCAGCGTCTGTCGGTTCGCCGTGCAGAAGCGGTCAAGGCCTATCTGGTCAGCAAGGGCGTCGAAGCCAACCGGGTCTACACTGAAGGCAAGGGCGAAGCCCAGCCGATCGCCAGCAACAAGACCAAGGATGGCCGCGCGAAAAACCGTCGCGTGGAAATCGAAGTGGTCGGCAGCCGGCAGGTCATGCAGTAAGCCACATCCGCAGAGCCCGCTCCGGCGGGCTCCTGGTGGGAAAGAAGCCATCATGGGTCACACCGTGGTGGCTTTTTGTTGCCCGCCCCATTCCTCCGGCCATACCACACACCGGCTGCATCACACACCGGCTGCAACCAGTGCCGGTTGCACCACACGCCTGGCTGCACTGCCCCGGCCACACCGCCTTCAGCCGTCGCGCGGCTGTACCATGCCGCCCCAGTCGGCAGCCCTCCCGCACACCGATGCAAGCCCCCAGCCCCCGGGAGGATGATCTGTACGCGGCACATACAGCTCACGCCACCACCCGGCGTAAAATACCCACAACTGCTGCAGTCACCCGGCTGCGCCCTTCCGTCCAGGCCGGACGCCATGGTCTGCACTCCAGCCCTGCCACGACAGGCCGGGCACGCACCCTGACGCCGCCCCACCCCATCACGACACCAACGCCATGACAGCCCTGTCCCCCGCCCCGGCCAGCCGCACCAACGTCGACCAGGCCGAACTGGACAAGTTCCAGGTTCTCGCCTCGCGCTGGTGGGACCCCCAACAGCGAATTCAAGCCCCTGCACGACATCAACCCGCTGCGGCTGGGCTGGATCATCGAGCAGGCCGGTGGCAGCCTCGCGGGCCTGAACGTCGTGGACGTGGGCTGCGGCGGCGGCATCCTCACCGAGGCCCTGGCCAGCAGCGGCCCGGCCAGCACCCCGGGCGTGGACCTGGCCGACAAGTCCCTGCAGGTGGCGCGGCTGCACGCCCTCGAAAGCGGCGTTCCGGCCCAGTACGAAAAATTGCCGTCGAAGACCTGGCGGCCCGCCAGCCCGGTCACTTCGATGTCGTGGTGTGCAGTGAAAATGCTCGAACACGTCCCCAACCCCGCCTCCGTCATCCGCGCCTGCAGCCAGCTGGCCAGACCGGGCGGTACTGTCCTGCTGTCCACCCTCAACCGCAACCCCAAATCGTGGCTGTTTGCCATTGCCGGCGCCGAATACATCCTCAAGATGCTGCCCCGGGGCACCCACGACTTCAGCAAGTTCATCCGCCCCGCCGAAATGGCCCGCATGGCCCGGCAGGCTGGCCTGGAACTGCAGGCATTCATGGGGCTGGTGTACAACCCCATCACCCAGCAGTACAGCCTCACGCCCAGCGACGTGGCCGTCAACTACATGGCCTCGTTCCGCAAACCGGCCTGATTGCGCCCCAGCCTCCCGGCAATCCCCCACAAGGGTCCGCCCTGCCCGGCGCCCCCGCATCGCATGTGACAGGGCCCTGGCCCTGCACTGTCCGGCAGCGACCACGCTTCACGGTTGCCGCCAGCCAGCAGCCCCTGTGTCTTCCGTTTCCTCCTCCCTGCAGTACCTCATGCCACAGCTCAAAACCCTGCCGCCGCCGTCTTTCTTCGATCTCGACGGGACGCTTGCCGACACCGCCGACGACCTGGCCGCTCCCGTCAATGCCATGCGCGAGGCCCGCGGCCTCAAGCCGCTGCCGCTCGAAGAGTACCGCCCCTTGCCTCTGCCGGCTCCCGGGGCTGCTGCACATCGGCCTGGGCGCCACCACCGACGACCCTGACTACCCTGCCCTGCGCACCGAGTTTCTCACCCGCTACGAGAAAAAGCATTGCCTCCCACACCCGGCTCTTTTCCCGGCATGCCCGACCTGCTGGCCTGGCTGGAGGCCCGGCAGATCCGCTGGGGTGTCATCTCGAACAAGCTCGAATATCTGGTCCACAGCCTGATGGACCGGCTGGACCTCAGTCACCGCGCCGTACTCGCCTTCGGAGGCGACTCGGCCCCCGGCCCAAAACCGGCCCCGACCTCATGCAGCGGGCCCTGAAGGAAACCGGCCTGACCGGGCAAACAGTGCATCTACATCGGCGACGACCAGCGGGACATCCTGGCTGGCCGGGCCGTGGGCATGACCACCATTGCCGCCGCCTCGGCTAGCTGCAACCCCCGCCGAAGCCGCCAACTGGGGGCCGACCACCTCGTCAGCTCGGTGGCCGACTTCCATGCCCTGCTGCAGGGCCCTGGCCTGAGCCCCTACCTGGGGCACCGCCCCCGAACAGCCAGCCATGACCAGCCCATACAGAGCTGCTCGCACACCGGCCCGGCCGCCAGCAGGAACCAGCCAGTTCCCGCCCGGGCCTGCGATGGCAGGCCCCTGAACACACTCAGTAGCAGATACTGTTGTTGCTGCCCATCCGCAGCATGGCCGGCATGGTCACGCCGCGCACCCGGATGGGCTTGAGCTTCCTGCGCGTGCGGATGTCGTAACGGAAGATCTGCGGCGCCCATTCGTCCAGCGAATACAGCGCCGTCTTGCTGTCGCCCGTCACCCAGACGCTCATGATCTCCGGCCGGAAGCGGTCGATCCGCCGGTCGGACGGATCGTCGAACGACTGGAACATGATGCCCTTTGTCGCCCGCCAGAATCCATGTGCTTTCCAGCCAGCCCGTGCGGATGAAGCGCGGCGAAAAGTCCACCGTGAAGCGCTGCGGCTTCTCGTCGCCCTTCTTCAGGTCGAACAGCGCCACATTGCCCCTGCATCATCCGCAAAGATCACGTGCTGCGTGTACGCATCGATGTAGGGCATGATCATCGGCTCGTTCGTCGTGCCTCACCGTACGCATCGGCCCCGTACTCAGTATCCGGTCCTGCTGCGGAAAATAGACCAGCCCCTCCGAACCATCGTCGGTGGTGATGGCCAACAGATCGTCTTCCGTACTGGCCACGCCGATGCCCAGCCCGGAACCACTGCCGATGTGCTTCGACAGGTCGATGGTGCGCCAGTCATCGTCCGACTTGCTGTCACCATCCTTAGTGATAGATGAAGGGTCTGTCCCTCGTCCAGCACCCAGAACGACTTCGAAAACGAGCTGAACAGCGGCGAATAATAAGTGTTGAGCAGCGCCTGCCGCTGGTCGGAATCGAAACGGCGCGGGAAGATGCGCACCGAAAAATCGCTGTAGTCGATCATCCCCACCTGGTCGCGCAGGGCCACGGCCACCAGCGTGCTCTGCGGCACGAAGAACATCTGGAACAGCGGCGAGGGCAGATCGACACGCTGGCGCTTGAGCGTGCGCAGATCCGCGAAGTACATCCACTTCGACTCGGGCGAGCCCACCGCCATCATCGAAGAATCGCGCGACATCTCCATCACATGCGGGCGTATACCGAAATCCAGCGTCGTCCGTGCGCCCGCTCACGATGTCGGTCACACTGATGAAAGTTGCTGAAGCGGTCCGCCGCAAACACATGGCGTGTCGGCGAATACAGCCCCTCCGACGACTTCGACATGCGTGCCGACGCCCAGGGCGGCAGCTCGGCTCCCTTTCTCACGGGGACTCCCCATCACCTCTGCCATCATCATGGCCAGTGAAGCACCGGCACCCGCCTGAATGAACCGCCTTCGTTTCATGCTGACCCCTCAGAAAAACGAGTGGCCCCAGCACATCCACACATCAGGGCATGCCAGGGGCCATGGCCAGAGGCTATGCTGGTCCGGATTCTGCGGAGAAAGAACGGCCCCGTATCAGTCCGGCACGCACGGCCGCCGGTCGGAACACTATCCGGACACGGCACCACCGGACGTACCAGCATCACGACACCTCGCGATCAGTGCTTCTTGTCGCCGTGGTGACCATCCTTGTGAGTGGCCGCCCTCAGTGATGGCCATGCTTGCCATGATGTCCATGCCCGGACATGCCGGCATCCTTCATCACATCCTTCACCGACTTCACCACCGCATCACAGCTGGCCTGGCTACCGTCGTCGAAGAACACCGTCAGCGTGTGCTTGCTGCCAATGGCCGGCTTCTGCTTCCCGTCGAACAGCATCACGTGGTCACCGCCCTTCTTGAAGACACGCTCGCCTTCCTTCAGGGTCAGATCCTTCAGCGGGCCCATTTCCATCACGCCGTTGTTCATCACCATGTCGTGCAGCTCGACACGCGGGCTGACGTCGGGCACCTCGGCGCCCTTCAGGTTGACCGGAGCGCCCGTGTGCACGAAGGTCACATAGGCCCCCGTCATGTCCTTGCCCGGTACCACTTCCTGAATCACGCAATTTTTCAGTGTGGTGTGCGAAGCAGCCTCGGCAGCGGCCGCAGAACCCGAAAACAGCACCGCCGGAGCAGCCAGCAGGGCAGCAACGGAAAACATCATGGTTTTTTTCATGGGAAAACTCCTCCAGGGAAACAAACGGGAACGGCCCTGCATGCACATCGGCCAGCCGCTCCCACCACAACCTCGGGTTGCGAACACAAAGCCTCTCACAACCCCGCCAGCATACCGGAAAACGCGACACAACGTTAAATAACCGGCCCGCCCATCAACGTGCAGCAACCACCCGCGCACATCGGGCCGCCAACCCAACCAGGCGCGACGGCCAGCCGCCTGCTCCGGTCAGGCCGCTTCGCCGGACGCGGCAGCCGGTGCCGGCTGGCCATCACCGGCAGCGTCCCCCTGCTTCATCTCACCTTCATGCTTCATCCCGTCCTTCATGCTGCCATCATGCTTCATGCCGCCTTCATCCTTCATGCCACCGGCAGCATCACCCCCGGCCTTCGCCGGCTCGCCCAGCACCTCGTCCAGCGCCTGCGTCAATGCCTCCCGGCCCAAGCTGCTAGTCGTCACACGTCCACCAGCCGGCGGTCCGGCGAGATCAGGTGAGATCAGTGCACTGTGGTAGAGCCGAATACGGCACGCCCTTCTCGGGCTTCTCGAGCTTCTTGCCATCGAGCCGGTAGCCATAGGTAGCACCCAGCTGGTCGGCCAGGGCGCGGATGTTCTGCGCGCTGCCCGCCAGCCCCACGATCCGCTCGTCGAAGAAATGGACATAGCTGTTCAGACGCTTGGCGTCGTCGTTCACCGGGTCGATCGTCACGAACACCGGCACGATGGCATCAGGGATTTTTCAGCGCCTTCATCACCTCGCCGTACTCGAACAGCGTGGTCGGACAGATGTCCGGACAGGACGAATACCCGACTGCCAGCAGCAGGTATTTGTCCCTGAAGCTGTCTTGCGTGACCTTGCCCTTCTCGTCTTCCAGATCGAACGTGATCCGCCGGCCCATCACAGGCTGCTTCGGCGCAATCATCGTGCCCTGCGGCTCGGCATCCTTCGCCTGGGTTGCACCAGCCTCTGCGGCAGCCGCACCGAAAGCGGCCCCTGCCCGAACGCCATACCCGTGCCGCCGTCAGCATCACGCCCAGCCCGGCAGCCACCATCCATCGTTTCAACATGACAAAGCTCCTCCAGAAATCCACGCCCTGAAAAACAGAAGGGCCGATGACAGCATACTGCGCTTCGGCCCATTGATAGCTCATACCCTATCGAACATCCGGGCCAATCGTGGCCATGTCGGACGCTGGCGGCCGCCGGTCGATTCAGCCTGCCGGCGCCGACCGTGAGCCTCCATGCCGGGGGCCGAAGTGCTTGCAGCACCCCTCCGGCTCCCCTGTGCTCACAGACGTTTACTTCTTGCCTGCAGCCTTGGGCTCCGGGAGTCATGCGGCAGCTCGACCTGTTCCATCAGGTCGTTGTGCCTGCCGTCCACCTTGATCTGGGCCAGCGCACCCAGGTCCACCGCCTCGATCGGGTTGTGGTTCAGGTACACATACACGCCGGGCTGCTTGAAGGTGTACATGGCAGCGCCCGTCGAACCGGCGGCGATGGCCCAGGTTTCCAGGTTCTGCGCCGGGGTGTCGGCCAGATTGCCGCGCTCCCAGACGTAGTCGCCGTGACCACCGATCAGGTGGGGATACGAAGCGGTTGGCCTGCAGTGGTAGATCATCACCGTCTCGCCAACCTTGGCCGTCAGCGCGTCTCGCCCGTGTAGCAAACGCCTTGCGCTCGCCGGGCACGATGTGCGACGGGATCAGCTTGTCCATGACCTCGCGGTCGTCGGCCATCGACTCGGCGGCTGCTGTAGCGCAGAACTCGCCTTTCTCATCCCGGGGCAGATAGAAGTCCTGCTCGCCGATGTAGTAGGCACGGTCGTAGTGCAGTTTCTTGCCGTTCTTGTCGTGCAGGCCCTCTTTCGGCAGCACCGTGATGGCACCGTTCATGCCGTGCACCACGTGCCAGGGAATCATCAGGCCGCCGGGGCCTGGTGATACGAAGGTGCCCGGCTTGGTGGCCTTCAGCGCACCTTCACTTCCTGACGCCAGGCTGGACGTGGGTCAGATCGCCCAGCACCCAGCGCGCCCGTGGAGGCGTGGAAGTCGATGTTGTGCACCAGCTCGTTCTTGGCGGAGTTCTTCAGCGTCAGCTCGACGTAGTCACCCTCGTGCACGATGATCATCGGGCCGGGGACGTGGCCGTTGAAGGTGAAGGCCCATCATGAACACACCAGGCTCGACCTCGATTTCCTTCTCTTCGATGAACATCTCGACTTCGACGATCCGCGGGGACTTCGGCGGTGTCAGGGTGTGCTCCGAGGCACGAACAGGGGCGAAACCAGCTTTTGTTTCACACGCGGCAGCTTGGCAGTACTGGCCGGCGCCTTGACAACATCGTAACCAGGCAGGCCACCAGTCTCGGAGACGATCGCCCTTCAGCCATGGCGGAGGTGCCAGTGAAGCAGGCACTGATGGCGGAGCAGAGAGTGCCTTGCGCATCGCGAAAGCAAAACATGGGTGCAGCCTCTCTATCAGGAATGAAGCGGGTTGTAATGAACACCGAGGCCAGGAACACCCCGGCCGAAACCATCTGCAGCCAATCTATCGGAATGAAAATCCGAAATATTTGACATCCGTCAATTTCACATACCCCATAGTGAAACATTGATTTGCATCAAACTCGAGCGTCGTTGTCAGGAAAACCAGCTATTTTTCGCTGCCACGGCGCCCGTGACGGCCATGCTGCAACCGCACAAAACGACAGAAAGGCCCTGCAGAGAGCCCTCCACAAACATTAATATATTAACAAACGAATCTGTGAAATTAATATGTGAATAACCAGATATGCGAGCAGCAGCGCATTTGCTGGTTCCTGAAAGAACCTGGCCGACAGGCACACAGATCTGTCGGTTATCTGACGCAACTGACATGCCATCAGAAAATCATATATGACCAGTGAAAGTCGGCAAAATCCCAGGGCATCTCTGGCTGCACCACCGCCATCACCACAACCTCGCACTGACACATCCTCCGCTCCCATTCCATGTTCGTGTCCCGGACAACCGGGGCTCTGCGCCGGCAGCTTGTGGCCAGACCTGAGAGATCGCAGCGGCCGGTCATCCATGATCCGGGGGCATATCACCCCTCTTTCCACAGCCGGGCGCTGGCGCAGATCCTTCTTGCCGACCCCTCGCCTGCGTGCACTACCACCCTCGCCTGCCCAGCCGTCGCCCGAAACCTGCCCCCTGTACAGCCCACGGCCCTTGCGCTGGCCCCCTCTTGACAGGGCAGGTACAATGGACGTTCTTGGGGCCGACCTGGTTTCGACGGGGGTAGTGAAGCGGCTCAGGGCGTGTCGAGGGTCCCGTCACCTCGTTAATCCACCCGGAAAACCAAATAAACGCCAACGACGAGCGTTTCGCACTGGCCGCTTGAGGCCTAGCCGCTGCACCGGGTTGTCGGTAGCCCGGGCCCCGCAAGGGGCAGCAGTGTCATTTTGACCGAATCGTCTCTGGCGGGGCCACCTCGTCAGAGCCTAAAACCTAGGTGGCTGGTTGCTGGTTGAGCCCGTGCGTCGGCGTAACGGCAACGAGATCCTAAAGGCGTCACTACACACGTAGAACTGGTTGCAGAAGACTTTCGGACGCGGGTTCGATTCCGCCGGCTCCACCATCATCCCAAACCCTGGCTGGCAACGGCTGGGGTTTTTGTTGACTGCGTCCCTCGCTCCCCGCTCACGCGGTCGCGCGCCTTCCCTGGTAAAACCGGGCAGATCAGCCACCGTGCATGGCTGTGAACCCATGCGGCAAATTAGCCTCATTCATCGCAAAACATGCGGCAAACACTTGCCGGAAAGCCGTCATTCGCGCTTGATCCCCGCATGAACGGCGGAGAATCTCTCATCATCTGGCAGCGCCCGACTGGCCTCGCTGGCGTTACGACCTGCTGCCCTTGCAGGCCGCTGGCCGAAGTCAGCCGCGCCCGGGCTTGCTGCTCGGCTGGCTGGCCGACACCGGCCTGCCCTGCGCGAACAGGCCAGCCTGGCCACCCTCACCGACGATGTCGTCAGCACCAGCCAGATCGAGGCGAGACCCTCAGCGTCCAGTCTGGCGCTCTTCGCTGGCCCGCCGGCTGGGCGTCGACATTGGCGCCATTGCCCCGTGGACCGGCATGTCGAAGGCATCGTCGAGATGGTGCTCAACGCCACCAGCCACTGTCAGCAACCCCTGACCGCCGGACGCCTGTTCGGCTGGCATGCTGCACTGTTTCCGACCGGTTATGCCGGCCTGAACCGCATCACCACCGGCCAGTGGCGCGAGCGACGCCGGTGGCTTGATCTGGTCGTCTCCGGCGCCATCAACCGTCGCGAGGGTTCATTTTTCAGGCGTCCCCTGTCCAGACTGCCCGAAGAAATGGACGGTTTCTGTCCTGGGCTAACATCAAACGTCCGAGCAGCCCTGAGTCAAGGCCGGTCTTGCTCACCTGTGGTTCGTCACCCTGCACCCCTTCGACGACGCGGCAACGGTCGCATCGCCCGAAAGCCGTGGGCGATCTGTTCCTGGCTCGTGCCGACGGCGTCTGCGCCCTTCTACAGCCTGTCTGCAGAATCCGCGCGACCGCAAGGCTCTACGACATTCTCGAACACCCAGAAAGGCCCGCTGGATGTCACCGCATGGCTCCACTGGTTCCTGCAGACGCTGGGGCATGCCATCGACAGCGCACAGGCCACATTGGATACCGTACTCTTCAGGGTCCGCTTCTGGCAGCACTGGGCCGGCACCGTCTTCAATGAGCGGCAGGTCAAGCTGCTCAACCGCCTGCTCGATGGCTTCGACGGCAAGCTCACCAGCAGCCGGTGGGCCAGCATGGCCCACTGCTCACCCGATACCGCCCTGCGGGATATCAACCAGCTGGTGGCGCTGGGCATACTGCAGAAGATGCCGGGTGGTGGGCGGAGTACGGGGTACGAACTGGCGCCACCCTGACCTCCTTGCCAGCCCAACGCATAGCTCCCCGGTGTGTACACGGCCTGCGGCGGCTGCACCGCATTCATCAGAACAGGCGGTGTCCACTGACCGGCCCACGTCAGCCGTGTCAGGCCCGATTTTCTCCGGTACTGGCCGGTTTCATATGCTCCAGAAGGCGGGCACGGCTTTGGGCGATGGCAGCTGATCTTTCAGTTTCTTCGGCAGTGTCCTGGTGATTTCGTAGGTTGCCACGCCGATGGGTTTACGTCTATGCGGGCGTATTCGACGATGGTGCGGGTTTTTCTCCTTGCACAGGGATGATGCCGATGGACGGGTTCTCATCCTCCTGCCGCACCTGCGCATCCAGCACCGTGAGGTGAACTGCATCTGCCAACGAACTCGGGCTCGAGGCTGCCAATCTTCAGCTCGATGGCAACCAGCGCGCGCAAGCGGCTGATGGGCAACAGCAGCAGTCGATGAAGTATTCTGCCTTCCACGTCCAGCCGGTACTGACTGCCCATGAAGCGAACATACATCTCACGCACGGGAAATCCTCGATGCGAGCAATCAGCGCGCGTTTCCAGTTCGCGCTCACTGTGCTGTTCGCCCAGTTCAAGAGTCAAAGCATCTCGTCCTTCACCGCCAGCTTCGCCTGTGCACGCACGCGGGCGTGAGGGTCTGTCGAAGTTGGTCTGGCCAAGCAGCGATTTCTCGTAGCTCTGGTTATCGATCTGGTGGACGAGCACTCTCTTGGTCAGCCGAACTTGCGTGTCATGCGCAGGTAGAATTCACGTTCCTGCGGGTCCTTTGGCAACGCTGCGGGATGAGGTGAGGTTGTGCGACCAGCCGACTTGTGCCAACCAGCGGTTTGCACTTTCACATCGTCGCGGTAGAGCAGATTCCCGCATGTAGAACGCAGTTTCGACGGGAAAATCACCCGCACCAGGAAGGCGTCCCGCAAGTCATCTGCCAACCGTTCTGCAATGGCAAGCACACCATGTCCGGCATCCTGCTGCCGTTCCACGATCAACCGCGATATCCCAGCGTACTCGGGCCGACAAGTTCGCTTGTTGACCGCCCGCAACGCCGCGTATTGCGCGGCGGCGGACTGCCTTGACCTCGGCCAGGAAAGCTGGGTAGTCTTTCTCCGCAAAAGGTCTCTCGCACCGCTGGTGCAGTTTCTGATGGTGGTTCTCTTGCGCGTAGTCATCCGGCATCCTCTCGGTAGGTTCGGCGTCATTATCGCCCAGCATCCGGTGAGATCCTGCTGCTGCCGTCGAGGATGGTCTACCGGTAAAACACAGAGCGTGAGCTCTGGGCGTGCTGCGAAAGATGCCGGGTGGCAGGAGAAGTACAGAGTACGAACTGCGCACCGGCCTCCATGCCAGCAGAACTGCACGCAGGAGGCTCATCCCGGATCGCTCAACCAGCCTCACCGCCCGTTGCGCGCCCTGCTCTCTCTCACCCCCAGTCCCGCCGCCGCACACTCACCCGTCTGGTGGAACTGCCGGATCAGCCGGACGTATTCCAGATAGTCTGCGTTTTCGGTGGCCAGCCGGTTGACCATGTCCCAGTCCACCTCATCGTGCTCACGGGCCGGAATCAGCACCTGGCTGTCGGTCGGGTTGTCCACATCCAGCTGGATCAGCCCGATGCCGTGTGCGGCGTACAGCATCACGCAGCTCCTTCAGCGTATCTGCCCCACCACCTCGGCCGCCACCAGATAGCCGAAGTTGGCCCCGACGAATTCGACACCGCCTGAAAGAAACTCTCGCGCACGTTCGAGCGATTCAGCAAAAAGCTTCACCTCGAAGGACCACAGCCGGGCCCGGCGTGCCGAGGCACTGGCTCACGCAGTCGCGTACGTCCGCGCCAGTCTGCACCCAGATCCTCCATGGCCACCACATCCGGATGCAGCCAGTGATTGCCACTCGCGCCACGCCGGTTGGATGAGCGTTTTTTCATCGATGCGCAGGCTGTACAGCCCAAACTCCTCGCGGATGAACAAGTCCAGCATCGGGTACAGGGCGCGTTCGGTCACTCGGGGCTGTCGGGCTTCCGTCCGGAAACGCCGTATCCCGACCGCAGATTTCATGTTCGGCCGCCGCCACCTCGGCGCTGTCGGACAAAGGTCGAGTAATATATACCTTCGGGGCGCCCCTCCGTGGTCTTCACTTCGGGATGACGCTTCTGCAGACCGGGACGCTGGGCACCAATCTCGGCCATCAGCTGCTGCACCAGCTGTGTGTCGGTCGTGATGGATGAACTGGCCGCTTTCTTGGCCGCGCACTCGGCAGGGGTACGCAGCAAACACCCACTCGGCCAGCTGCCGGGCGGTGAACTTCTCCTCCGGCCGGGACTTCATGTAACCAACCACGGTCTTCACCAGGTTCATCGACATCAGATGTGCCTCCTGACCAATCCTTGCGCCCCTCCCCCATCCGGTCAAGAGCCCAACGCCCGACGGTCCAATCCACAGGACAACAGTCGTCACCCACTCCATGAAGTTCCGTTACGCAGGGTATATCTTGACTTTTACCGACATTACGGAACATCATGCCTCCATGAGCAAAGACACCTCCACCAACAGACTGCTCGCCCTCGCCCGGGAAAGTGGCCTGCTGCGTGCCAGCATGCTGACAAGCCATGCCATCCCAGGGTTGCCCTGACACGAGCCGTTCGCAACGGCCAGCTCGAGCGCGCCTCAGCCGCGGTCTTTATGGTCTGCCTGACCGTCCCGTTTCTGCCCACACAACGCTGGCGGAGGCCGCACGTCGTGTCCCAAGGGGCGTAATCTGCCTGCTGTCGGCCTTGACTTATCACGAACTCACCACCCAGGCCCCCTTTGAAGTCTGGCTGGCCATCGACAACGAGGCTCGCTCCCAGTCTGGAGTACCCTCCCCTGCGACTGATGCGTTTCTCTGGCCCTGCTCTGACGGAAGGCGTGGAAAACCTGCACCATCGATGATGATGCCGGTACGCATCACCAGCGTGGCAAAAACCGTCGCGGATTGCTTCAAGTTTCGCAACAAAATTGGTCTGGATGTCGCCCTCGAAGCCCTGCGCGATGCCTGGTACGGCAAACGTGCAACCAGTGATGAAATCTGGCACTACGCCAAAATCGATCGAGTGGCCAACATCATGCTCCCCACTGGAAAGCCTTTCGTGAACAAACGAAACGTCTGAGAATCGGTTCGTGCGCGAATCCTCAACAGAACACGCCAGCAGAAAGGCGACTTCAGCCGCGTCTCCCGTCCCGGACCGAAGCATATGCCCCTTCAACACTGCCGTGCTGGTTCAGGCTGGGGTCACGCCTGGACCAGCTATTGTTCCGTTTTGTCGGCACATATGAACAAGTAACGAAAAACGGAACACCTGCTCCATCACACCCCACCCATCCGCTGCTCCCGGTACTGCCGGCCTGCACAGGGTAGAAAGCCCCTTCCACCACCCACCCCTCCCGCATCCCATCCACCCGCCCGCCCCTGCCCGCTCCGCCGCCCATCTGTCATACTTGCCGTCCCCATTGGAGACCCCCACACCATGTCGCAGGGGCGGATCAGGCATTACCGGGCAGCACCAGCACACGCAACCGTCGCCGGCTCAGCGGCAGGCGTCCGCGTGCCCCCAGCAGGGACACGCCACGCAGCATCCGCAGAACCAGGGGCAGGGCCAGCCGGACGGTTCGCCCGGTCTGCGCAGGCAGAGCCAGCACGCACGGCAGGCTGCCCAGTCTCCCCAGCAGACGCTGGCCCGCTACACCGGCTGCCTGCTCGGTGGCGCCGTGGGCGATGCCCTGGGGCGCCCATCGAATTCATGTCGGCCACCGACATCCTGCTGGACTTCGGTCCCATAGGGCGTGACCAACTACCAGCCGGCCTACGGCGGACTGGGCCTGATCACCGATGACACGCAGATGACGCTCTTCACCGCCGATGGCCTTTTTGCGCGCCTGGATCGAGGGGCACACACGCACCCACGCACCCAGAGCCAAAGCCAAAGCCAAAGCCGGGGCATGATCGCCACAACATCACGACCATCCCCAGGAACACGGTCATTCACCAGAACGCAACCATTCGCAGAGCACAGCCATTCACAGACCCACGGCCATGCCCTCAACCCGGTCAGAACCACGGCGCTGGCCTACCTGCACTGGCTGCAGACGCAGGGCGAATCCCTGCCCTTTCCTGGACCCTACCCTGCACGGCTGGCTGTTTGCCCAGGAAGCGCTGCATGCCCGTCGTGCCCCCGGCATGACCTGCCTCAGCAGTCTGCGCAGCATGGACACGCTGGGCGCTCCGGCCCGCAACAACAGCAAGGGCTGCGGCGGCGTGATGCGCGTGGCGCCGGTGGGGCTCTTTGCGCACAGTCTGCACCTGAAGCCACAGCAGACCTTCCAGCTGGGCAAAGCCGGCTGGCCGGTCTCACCATGGGCACCCACCAGCCAGCTCACCGGTGGCGCCCTGGCCGTGTTCATCCAGGGGCTGGCCGGCGGCGTGGCGCTGCGCAACTGTCTGCCACCCGTCAAGGCCCTGCTGCGCGCCACCCCCGATCACGAGGAAACCCTGCACGCCATCGAACAGGCCGAGTCCTTGGCCGGTTCCGACCTGCCCCACGCCGAGGCCATCAGAGCGGCTCGGCCAGGGGCTGGATTGCCGAAGGGCACTGGCCGTCAGCCTGTACTGCGCGCTGGTGGCACAGGATTTCGAAGCATGGCGTCAAGCTGGCCGTCAATCACGACGGCGATTCCGATTCCACCGGTGCCATCGCCGGCAACCTGCTGGGCGCCCTGTATGGCGAGAGCGCCATTCCCGCCAAATGGCTGCAGCCGCTGGAACTGCGCGGCGTGATCACCGGGTGGCGCGCGATCTCCACGATTTCCACGACTGGCAACTGGATGGCGCCCATGCCGACGCGGCGCTGGCCCAGCGGCTCAGGGCCAGGTACCCCGTTCAGCCCGCCAGACGGCCGGCCGTCTGGCATCTGCTCACGGCAAATCCTCCACAACCATGAGGATTCCCTGCCCCTCCCGCGTCGATAGCCCATAATCCTCACATCTGTGAGGATTTCGCCCTGTTGGCACCCCCAACAGCCCCTGATCCTCACGATCATGAGGGATTATGGGTTCCGTCTTCGTCATTCACCCAGAATCCTCACAATCGCGAGGATTCTTCATGCGAGATCCGCATCCACGACCCCGCCAGATCGGTGAGATCGTCCGCGCCACCCGCAAGGCCGAGCACATGAGGGCGGGATGTCACCGCCAGCGCCATTGGCGTCAGCGAAAACTTCCTGGGCAGGTCGAGCGCGGCAACAGCTCCGTGTACTGGCACAAAGCTCTTTCATGTACTGAGCGAGCTGGGGATTCACGTCTATCTGGACGTGCCTTCCCTCGACGGAAACCATGCTGCTCAATGCAGCCCAGGACAAAAGCGTTCGGAGGCGCAGGCATTCAACCGGGCTCCAGGCAGAACTGGCGCAGGCGTTCTAGGCGCCGGGTCCTCTTACCCTGCCGCTCACGGCCAGTGAGGTCATTGCACGCAACCGGGGCTTGACGGCCAGCCTGCGCTAGCCCGGATTTTCAGCCCGCCGCTGGTTGTAGTCCACCGCCAGATCCAGCCACCGGTCGAATACGCCCTCTCGGGCCAGCGCCGCAGCGTTCACGGTAATCCACCCCCGGCTCTTCTTCCGCTGGTTGCGGTTGCCGATGGGCGTGGCCTCCGCCTCGCCGGGCGGTGCTTCGGCCAGCAGCCGGGCTTCATCCTCCGGCGGACAGCACACCATCATGCCGCCATTGCGGCTGGCAAAGGCCACGATATACCCATCCAGCATGAAGGACAGGCCGCCGAACATCTTCACCTCGCGGTAGCTGGGAATGCTCTCCAGCCGCTCGCGCGGATGCGTGGGCAAGGATTTCATCATAGGCCGTGAAAAAGGCTCCGTTCGTGTCACGGGTCACCCCAATGATACGCACGGAGCCACGGTCAGTAATGTGCCTGCCGCCACACCCATACATGACACTGGGCGGCATCACACCCAGACAGCGGTAGCACCAGAACGCCTGATCGCGCTGCGTCTGATGTCGATCAGGGATGGGCGGCACCGGACATCATGGCGGTGCCCGCCCTCCAGTTCAGCGCGGTTCAATTCAGCTTCCAGCACCTGCAGCATCCAGATTGCGCGGCTCGCCGAAGAAGTTGTTGCCACCCGGGTAGCGGGTTTTTCTGCGGCAGGTAGTAACGCTTGTCGGTCAGGTTGCGCCCACCACGCTCACGCGGAAATTCTGGTCGATGTCATAGTGACGTTGGCATTCCAGATGGTGTAGCCACCCTGCGGCACGCTGCCCAGGCTGTCGATGTCGCTCTGCGTCTCGAAGCCGCCACCCACCGACCACTGGTTCAGCTCACCCGGCAGCCTGTAGCTGGTGTGAGGCACGCAGCATGTGCTTCGGCGTGTGCTTTCGCTGAAGATTGGTGCCATAGCTCGCCGTGGTGCTTTTCCGGTACGCATGTATTTGCTGCGGTTGAAGGTATAACCGGCAAACACGTTCCAGTCGGGGGTCACTTCACCCGACAGTTCCACCTCGAAGCCCCGGCTGCGGACCTTGCCTTCCGGCACCGAATAGCGCTGGCCGGCCACCGTCGTGGCACGGTTCGTCTGCGTGATCTGGAACAGGGCAAACGACAGGTTCAGGCGTTCATCCAGGAAGGACGATTTGGTTCCGATTTCGGCATTGTGCCCCTACCACCGGCTTCAGCACGTTGTTGCTGGCGTCCACGCTGCTCTGCGGCTGAAGATTTCCGTCCAGCTCCACGTAGGCACTGGAGGTGCCGCTGAAGTCAGGTCAGCCCAGATGAGGGCGAAACCTTCTTCTTGTTCACCACGGCTGGCGGTGTGTAGTCGTTGTCCGCCGCACCGTTGAACCCAGGTGAGTACGAATTTCCGCTGGTTTTCACGCCGGCACCGCGCATGCCGGCCAGCAGGTGCCACGCATCCGTGAAGTTGAAGCGCGAGCCCAGCGACGAGGCCATGCTGCTTGATCTCGTTGTGGTAGGGTGGCGTTGAGGTTTTGAGCTGGCTGTAGTCGTTCCAGTCGGGGTTGGCAATGACACCATGATCAAAGCCCCAGATGTTGTACTGGGTACTGTTGGTCACACGGCGCCAGCGCGAGTCTTCCTTCTGCGTGAGAGCGCTCAGTGTCACGAACAGGTCATGCTTGCGTCCCAGGGTTCGTGTTGCCCGTGGCCCGGGCCATGAAGCCAGATCCTTGCCGTCGTTGTTGTACTGCTGCGGGTTTGTTTCACCGGCAGCAGGCCGTTAACACCACCGGTGAAACGGCTGCCCAGATTGGCCAGCGCGCCGAACATCTAGTCCGATTTGGTGTCGATATAGTTCAGCTTGGCGTTGAACTTCCAGTCATCGTTCAGGTAGTAGTCGAACTCCACGAACGGGTTTGAGCTTGGTGGTTTTCGTGTCGTTCACGCCGCACCCAGATAGGTGGCCCGCGGCAGGTTCAGTTCCGTCCTCCCCTCACCCATCGGCACACCGAACGGGTCCGGCATGTCATTTTCGCGCTGGTACACCACACCAGCCGTCACCAGGGCAGCGTCTCCCACGTCGGCGTCCACCACACCGTAGATGACGCCCAGATCACCGTGGACGATGTCCTTGCAGAGCGGTCCTTCTCTCCGGCCATCACCAGGCGGCCGCGCACCGAGCGGCTGTCGTTCCAGCGGCCCGGAGACATCGCCTTCCACACGGTAACGGTCCCAGCGCGCCGCCGATGCCATGGCGTTGGCCTGCAGTCTAGCCGTCGGCTTCTTGCGCACGGCGTTGATGAGTGCCGCCCGGCTCGCCGTTACCCTGCGTCAGGCCGGCGGCCCCCCGCAGCACCTCGATGTGGTCGTATACCACCATGTCCGTCAGCGTACTGGCGCTGCAGTACGGGTTGGATGCCGAACCCGGCACCTGCGAGGCAATGCCGTCTTCCTCGATCTGGTCGATGCAGAAGCCGCGCGACTGGAAGCGGGTGCGGGTCGAATCCTGCACCACGTTGATGCCGGTGGTCTGGCGCACTGGCGTCGGAAGCCGGCTGATCCCCTGATCCTTCATCTGCTTCTGCGTCACCACGCTCACCGACTGGGGCGTCTCGCGGACGACAGCTCCAGACCCGTCGTCGTGCTCATCATCGACGTGGTGTGGGAATTGCTCTTTTTCGAGATCTTGTCGGTCTTGACCTTGCCCACCACGATCACTTCGCCAAGGGCGGTGTCACCAGCCTCACCGGCGTCGGCAACCTCCTGGGCGTGGGCAGACGAAGCGGCCAGCCAGCAGCAGGAGCAGCATGCCGGAGCGGACCAGCGAGCGCCGGCGCATAGAACGGAGCGAGCAGGGATGCCATGGTAAAACCTTGTCTGAAGGAGGGAAGAAAACGGGCAGAAACGCGGACGGCCAGCCACGCGCGCAATCCGGAGCAGGCATGGCGGCGGGCGAAAGCAGGAGAAAAACTCCGGCATTTGGTGATAAGCGTGAAACGCATCACGGCAGCGCCGCCCCGAACATCAGACACAGGGCAGCGCCAGCGTGGCCGCACCAGTCTCAGGACCACTGCACCATCAGCCGTGACGGCATACAAACGGAAACCGGTTCGTTCTTCACAAAAAGCGAAAACGACCGATCCATTCGTATTTACCTTGAGGCACATACTTCCCGTTACCAGTAACCACATACGACACACACAAAGACTGTGAAATGTTGTACACACCGTCAATGCGCCATTCGTCCGCCACGGCACCGATCATCCGCCGCCCGTTCTTCCGGGGCCGCCACACCGCAAAAATGCCGTGGTTGACCTGTTTACCGGCATCGATACAGGCTCAGGCCTTTGATCACGCCCATCCTTTCACCACGGTATCATCCACACGGCCACGAAGGCGTCTCAGCCACCATCAGAACCACCGGGCGCCAGCCCAGCTCGGCGATCTTCTCGAACGTGTCTTGATGCCCAGCGCGGAGATGGATGTCACCAGCGCCCAGCCGGACAGGTCACCGGCCACGACACGCGGCCTCAGGGATCAGCCCCATGCTGTTGACCGCCACCAGCAGCACGAGAACATCAGCAGAAGAACGGCGCTTGGCGGCGGGCGGCTGGCAACAGGCGTGCCATGCGCCGGCGTCCATCCAGCCTCGGCCACCACGGTGCGCCGGAAAATCGCGACAGCACCAGCACCACAGGCACCAACATCGCCACGGAACATCTTGGCCAGCGTGGCGGCGCCAGGTGATCTCGGGAGACAGGATGCCCCTGCCACACCTGGGCCACGTCATGGATGGAACCGCCTGGGAAGAGCCCGGCCTCGGGCGCAAATAAGCGCGGACACCGCAGCGGGTGGCACCATGCCACCGTGGACCCAGGCTCGCCGCGATGCCGATGGCGCTCATGAGTGTGTGGCGCTCGTTGTCGGCGTTCTGCGGCATCGTGGACGAAATATGCATGGTGGCGAAGACCTGCGGATGCCCCGCCGAGCAGCCGACGCGGGGCGGCACCGCAACAGGCAGGCCATCATCAGGCCGAAGACGATGGTCCAGCACCACGGCACCAGCCAGGCAACACACAGGCCGAGTGCCGACACGCCAGCCACCACGGTGGGCCCCAGCGGCGCCACGCCAAACGCGAGCTGCCCGGCGCTGAACTCGATACCTGCCCTGCAGTGGTCGTTGTCCGCCAGAAAATGAGGCGACGCCGATGGCCAGCGCATACAGGAACTTGGGGCCACCATGGTGCTCGGGCTGAAGCTGGCTGCCACCGCAATGACCAGCGACAGCATGACGCCGGGCAGGTGGCGCTGCAGGGTGCCCAGGGCGCACCCATCTTCCGGGAGTGCGGGGTTGCGGTGCTTCAGCCATGGATGTCAGGCGCCCTGCAGCGCCGTCACGGCAATGGCGTTGACGATGTCCCCGGCGGCGCCGCGAGAGTCATTGGCCGAAACGGCCCAGACCCTGCAGCAGCGGACCTGTCAGTACGCCGCCGACGCGCTCGGTGATCTTAGCCGATGTTTGCCGCATCAGAGTTGGGAAGACCAGCACGTTGGCTGACCTTCGAGCTGGGTGTCGAACGGCACTTGCGCCTGGCGATGGCCGGCACCATGGCGGTGTCGAACTGCACTTCGCCATCGAGCTTCAGTTCCGGCTCGGCCTCGCGCAGCAACGACGCGACCTTCTGCACCTTCAGTGCGTCGGTGAGCACCACCGCTGCCGGCCGTCGAGAACGACAGCATGGCCGCGCGGCTTCACCCAGCAGCTGGCGGGCGCTGCGAGGCACCGGCTGGCGATGCCACCAGCTCTTCGGAGTGGGGTTGATCACCAGACCACCACAGTCGGTATAGATAAGCCGCCTGCGGGTGGTGCAACATGTACCCAGCCGGAGAAGCTGGACACCAGTTTCCCGGAGCCCGGGCGGCGCCGACGGCTGGATGGCGGTGCACCACGTCGGTCGTGGTGTGCACGGCACCCGAGACAGCCATCGACCTTGTCCTCGGCCAGCGGCATGGGCAAAGACCAGCGGCTGGTTTCAGCCTGGGCCTTTTCCAGCGTCATGCCCCGCTTTTCTGGCGGCGCTCGAAGGCGCTGGGCCAGGGCAACAGTCTCGGGGTCGGTGGCCGGATCACGCAGCGTCATGCCGTCAACGACGGAAAGCCTTCCTTCGCGACTGAGCCGCCGATGGCGGCACAGTTGCCGGCCAGCGTGATGCAGGCGATGCCACGCTACAACCTCCACACCGGCACGCAGCACGCACCGGGTCGTCGGCTTCGCAGGCACGATGTTCTTGTTCAGCGCACTGGCGCGCTGCTGCACCGCCCTACGAAGCTCGGGCGTGAGTCCAGGAATGTGGCGGATGCAGACGCTGACGTAACCTCCCTGTTGGCCGAATCTTTGTAACTGATGCCGCACACACGCTGGGGAAAACACCATTCCGGGTTTTGCGCACCCACAAGCACTGTGCAAAACCGTCGTTCAATACCCCATCCAGGCCGGGCAGCCACAGCGACAGCTGCGGAAGAGTACGATGATGAGCAGCGCAGCCACACTGACTGCGGTAAACGCTGCCAGCACGATGCGCTCCCCGTCATGCCACTGATGCGAGGCCACGAACAGGTTCTCGCCCAGTGGCGGGCGTCTGACAGCCGATGGACGGCGCGCAGATCACCACCACGCCCACATGGGTGGGGTCAGCCCCAGCATGTACATGCAGTGGGCATCGCTTTCGGCACCAGAATCATGATGGCCGCCAGCGTTTCCATGAACATGCCCACAAACAGCAGCAGGGCCGATCCGGATCAGCCACACCACGATTCAGGCTGTCGGTCAGGGCCCAGCAGCATGCCGAGCCAGCCGGCCGGGAATCTCCTCTTCCACCAGCAGCCGGCCGAACACGGTGGCCGCAAACAGGATCAGCAGCACCCGCCCGGTGATCCATGTGGTGGCACGCAGTGCATCGCGGGCTTTTGCCCAGGTCATTTCCCGGTGCAGCAGCACCCCCACCAGCACCGTGTAGGCAATGGCCACCACGGCGAGCTCCGTGGGCGTGAACAGCCGCGATAAATGCCACCCAGGATGATCACCGGGGCCACCAGTGACCACACCCCCTGCCGCACCGCCGTGAGCAGTGTGTGCAGACGCCAGGTATCGGTCAGCCCCCGGTAACCGCGTTGCCGCGAAATGACGGCATTCGCGACGATCAGCGCCGGCGCCATCACCAGTCGGTATGGCCCCGCCGCGAACAGCTTGGAATGGACAGGCCGGCAAACTCGCCATGCCTGCACGGCCTCCACCGGCACCTGCAGGCCCATGGCGAAATGCCGAAGATCACCATGGGAATGGACGGTGGAATGATGATGCCGATGCCGCCCGACGCAGCCGTGACGGCGCCCGCATAGGGCACGGTCGTAACCGCGCGCGCGTCTGGCCGGGCACCATCAGCATGCCCACCGCGGCCGTGGTGGCCGGCCCCGATCCGAAATGGAACCAAAGAACACGCAGGCCAGCACGGTGGCCATGCCCAGCCCGCCGGTGACCGGTCCGGCCAGCGCCTCGGCAATATCCACCGAGGCGCCGCGGAAAATGCCGGCCGCCTCCATCAGCGCCCCAGCCGGCACGAGGCCGGCAGCGCCATCGGGGAAGGACCCCACCGAGGTATAGGCGGTCTGCACCATCGCGATCGGATCGATGCGCGCGTCCAGTACCCGCCAGCGCCGCCGCAGCCAGCACCACCGCGATGGGTGCCCCCACGCGCAACAACCCAGCAAGACTGCCGAACCATCACGAATCACGCGATCATTTCCAGCCACTCCTGTGTCCGGCCTGGCGAGCGATCGTTATTCCTCCCGTGAATGCGTCATCGGTTGCGACAGAGGTTCGTGCTCCGCGTGCTCACTGCCCGTCGATGAGTGCGTAACCTCCGATGCTGCGTCGCCTCGTCGATGCCATCCGTGCCTTTCACCACCTGCTCCGGATCCGAGCAGCACCTCGCGCGCGCACCAGCGTGCGCCAGTCATTGATGACGATGCGCACCGACATCAGCACGAAAGGCCAGCAACGGCACGGCATGTAGAACACGCTCATCGGGCAGGCCAGCGTCTGGGAACTCGCGAAGCGGTTCATCCGGAGAAACATGAAATCCCACGACAGCCACGCAAAGAAAATACGGGTTGAAGCCGACCCAGATGCAGATCCGGCCAGTGCCTCGCTCACCTTCTTCACCACCGGCGGAAAGAAATTGAACTGAAAGCTCACCCGGTTGTGCGCCGACAGCTTTTGGCCGCCACCACGGCACCAAAATGCGACCAGACGAACATGTGCGTGCGCCAGCTCATCGGCCCACGGAATGGTGAGCAAAACACCTGCCGGCAGACGATCTGCGCAAGCAGTGGCGACACGAACCCGGCCAGCAGCGCGGCACAGACGACATATTCTTCGGTGTCATCCAGTATGGACCACGAAGCGTCCGGCGTGTGTTGTCGTTCGTGGATTCGCGCAATCTCCCCGCAGGATGCCTGCTTCATGGCACATCGAGCCCAGCACATCGATTACGGCGCACTGGTCGCTTTTGCACGCTGGCCGGAGCACACCGGCGCAACGCACGGGTCACAGCGTACTGCATCGCCACCTTACCGGTCATGGCACCTCGTCCCCTCTTCCCAGCGCGCGCTGCGTGGCCACCACCACGTCCCGGCCGCCCACGGACCCGTAGAACTTCAGCCCAGACCTTCTGCACGGCGGCGTCGATCCACTCGCGTTCATCACCGGCAGGTTCGGTCACGCACCATGCCGCTGGCACACCAGCCCGTTGCGCATGTCATCCTCGTTGTCCCGCAGCCAGGCAAAGCTGCGGGCGCTGGCTTTCACGGCCTGCCTGCAGAATGGCCTCGCGGGCCGCAGGCGAGAGACGCTGGAACACCTGCTCGCTGATGATCAGCGGCTCCAGCGAAAACAGGTAATGAATGGGCGTGATGAAATTCTGTACCTCGTTACTGAAGCGCATGGCCCGCCACCGTGATGTACGGATTGCATCCTGCCCGTCACCACCGCGCTGCCGCAGCGCCGTGAAGGTCTCGAGACCACGCCAGTGGCGCGTTGATGCAGGCCCGCAGGTTTCGATCATCACCGCATTCTGGCAGCGCGAATCACCATGCCGCCGGGTCCGCAGGCCGGGACGCGGCACGTGCCGAGATTCTTGTCACGCGAAAGCCCGAGACCGCCCAGGCCACGATGCGCCTCGCATCACGCACGGTGTTGTCCACCAGCTGCTGCCCGATCTGTCCCTCGGCCAGCGCATGGCCTCTTCGGCGCTGCGCACCACGTGGTGCTAGCGTCAGCACCCCCAGCGTGGGAAAACGGCGCCAGATTGTTGATGGCCAGCAGCGACATGTCCAGCGTGCCCATGGCGGCCTCGTTGACGGTATCTCCTCGCTGCTGTGACGTTGGGAAGAGCCGGATGCGCACGGCGCCGCGTGTGCGGTGCTCCAGCGCCGCCGTGAAGGCCGTGGCCAGACGCCACCTGTAGCCGCCCTGGGCATCGCCCACGGCCATCGTGAGCGTCTCGGCGGGCGTGCGCGCAGCGGCGCGGCGGCAAAATGCCCAGTGCCACGGCAGTAAGAATGAACGGCGTCTTGCGCATGACGAGTATCTCCCTGTCGTGTTGATCGGGTTACCCGCTCAGCGGCATCAGGCGGTCTGCCCCGGCATCCTGCCGGACATCGTGCAGCCTCGGCACGATGTTCCGGCAGCACGCCCGCCTACAGCACCTCGTCGCTTGCAGGTGGTACCAGTGGCAGAGCATCCGCGTTCACCCGGCGCCACGGCGCCAGCCACTGCCCGGAAAAGCCCCGCAAACATCAGTGCGGCAGCTGCGACTGGAAAATCGGCGGCGCTGCAGCGTGGACGCCTGTCCGGCGATCCACTGCGCCAGCCGCGACCGGCCTGGGCCGAGATATCACGCCATTTCCGCCGCCAACCCAGCGGCAAGGTGTCACGGCAGCCGATGCATCGGGCTGCACGATGCGCGGCATCGTGTCGCGCTCACGTCCGCAGCACGAATACTGCAGTGGCACGTCGCTTCAGGCGGAAACTTGCGGTGAAACCCGGCGTGCAGGCTGTCACTCAAAGCTGCTTCTGTGGAGCATCCTGGCCGCGCAATGGCGCGCTGCGACTGCTAATCCGTGCTCCGGCCATCGGGCATCAGGCGATCGTAATGGCGCAACACGCGGGTATCGGTCAGCACCATATGGGTATCTCAGCGCCATTTCGGCCGCGATTTCCTGTGGGTGAGCGGCCGTGTCACTCACTGAGTGACAGGATCGGCATCAGCCGGCTGCGCAGCTGTGGCAGCAGTGTCTGAGACGTATAGCCGCGTGGCCACGCCCACCGCGCGCGCGCGTACCACACTCGGGGGTGCAGCAGATGGCGGTCGCCTTCACGCGTCCAGTGCGTAGCACGGGCCGCCGGGATGCACCTTCACGCCCAGGCTGCGCGCACGCTCAGGCAGCCGAGACGCAAGCTCGCCGCGTGCACACCCATGCCCCTCCAGGCCATGTGCATGGCGCCTGCCGCTTCGCGGTCGTCGATGTACTGCGGCGCAGCGTGTCGCGGTCGATGATGCGGGCGTCATAATCGAGACACCTCACGCAGCAGCGCGCTTCCTTCCAGCGCACGGGCATGCGGGCCGCACGGTGGGCAATGTAGAGATGCCCGCCATCCTGCGGATCGCAGTCGATGCCGTCGATCGTTTTCCGGAAATAATGCATGGCATCCAGGCACTCCGCGTGCATGGCCAGTGCCGTATCCTGCCCCCAGCGCCCGATCCACTGCGAACGCTTGCAGCCGCCCCGAGGCACGCTGTGCCCGCCCTCCATTGCGCGCGTGCTGCGGCCCCAGCTCACCCGGTTGGCCTCAGCACGACGGCACGGATGCCAAAATCCCGCGCCAGGGCACGGCTGCCGACAGTCCTGCGTGAAGCCCGGGCCGATGATCACCACATCGGCATCCCGGTCGCCGTCGATGGGGCCGTCATCTTCCGGCGGCACACCCGCCGTATCCACAGTAGGTCGGTGCATAGTCGCGGTTGCGACCCGGCGTGTCATCGATGAGCGGATCGTGCGACGGGTCGTGGCGGTCAGCGGACGCTGCGGGAACATGCAGGCATGGCCGCCAGCCAGTCCCGTGTTCCACGGCCGTGTTCATGCTCTTCTCCCTTGCCGGTCATCGTGCCGATGCGCTCTGCGCGGGCCTGTCGCGCCTTGCGGTAGGCGTTCTTGAGCCGCAATCTTTCCGTCACCGAACGTGAATACATCCACCATCCGCGCCTCGATGCGCGCCACCATCGGCACGTGTTGCCCACGAACGTGGATTCCGGACCGCGGTCTCCCGAGACGAAATGTTCGCCGTCGAGCCTGCTGCATCCGGAAAATTCTTCCAGCAAGCGCGAAATGAAGCGCGCGCACCTGCTCGCGGCCCACGAATCTTTCTGCCCTGCAGATCGCCCACCCACGGCATAAAAGCGCAGTCCTCTGCCGCATGAAACTCATCAGGGCCTCGATATCGATGATCGTTTGCCAGGCCTTGTTGAACGCGCTTTCAGAAGAAGCCCACATCCGGATTGCCCGCCATGCTGATTCTCCCTCGCTGCGGAAATGACGAACCACCCTGGTGCCGCCGTCTGCCGGACCTTCAACCGTCGTCCGGCAGGTCGACCCTGAACGTCGGGTCGACCGAAACATCAGGTTCGACCAGAAACGTCAGGTTTGGTGACCGTAACGTCGGGTTTGACCGAAACACCGGGGTGTCCTGAACGTCGGAAACGGACGGCGATAGCTGAAACCCGTCACCGCCCCTTTTGCTCATGCGCAAATCAGGTGAACAAACACGGCATGTCTTCATGACCGGGTGCGCATGTACCGGTTCAAAACGTATCCGTCATTTCCACCGGAACTCGGCCGTGCCGCAGTCACATGCCTCGCCTCCTGCGTCGAAAGCCCCATTTGGGATGGCTTCGAAACACGAAACCTGCATCTCGAATTTCGATTAAAACTCTAGGACATCGCAGGCATTTCACCCCATACCAGGAGTCACCCTGAAGCGATTTGGACGATTCCCTGAAATCCATGCGGCATTCGCATGAACCGGCTTTACCAGTCAGTACGGAAAACGCGCAGCGAATTCCTCGAATCCCGTTATAAGACCGCACTTTTCATCGCGTTCCCCACCACGTCAGGAGGCGCTCCATGACGACACCGGCCCTTTGCCTTCTCGCCCGGCCCTGCACGCCAGCGCGCGACGCGCGCGAGCGCTTCGGCCCTCGACACCGGTCTGATGGTCGAAGCCTTTGCCGAGCGCTCTGCTCGTGCCAGCCATCGATCCGCACTACCACTGCGACCCTTCGGTGACGCTTGCGCCGCTGGCAGGGTTTCAGCACAACCGGCGGGTGCTGGTACCGCTGCACGGCACGGGCAAATCCACCCACTATCGAGCAGTGGCGGCGCGGCTGAACTGGCCCCGCATGCGTGAATCTGGACGGGCACATCAGCCGGCTGGACCTGGTTGGCAGCGATGGCATCCAGCATCCGCGACGGAAAGCGGGTCACGGCCTTTCAGGAAGGGATCCTGTCAGTGGGCGTTGCAAGCCGGCCCAGTGCGCTGCTGTTCGACGAATACGATGCCGGACGCGGACGTGATGTTCATCATCCAGCGGCTGCTGGAGCGTGACGAGCAGTTCACGCTGCTGGAGCAGAACGGGGTGATCGACCCGCACCCGCATTTCCGGGCTTTTGCCACGGCAAACACCGTGGGGCCAGAGAACACCACGCTCTACCACTGGCGTGCAGCGCCTGGACCGCACAAGCTGGACCGCTGGAGCCTGCGGCCCGGCTCGATTACCCGCCGGCCGATGTGGAGGTGTCGGTCGTCTGCGCCCACATGCCTGCGCGGGCAGCGCGCGGACAACATCTGGCGGCGGGGCTCAACACAAGGCCGTGAGCGAAGTACGAGGTTACGCGCGGAACCACGCGCGGAATGGCTCGCTGCCGACAGCCGTAATGCGTAACTTCCG